>OJMA01000062.1_pt1 | contig 55298 bp, 31 predicted proteins | sample 1596921 | NCBI WGS metagenome assembly OJMA01 (sample SAMEA3904682, study PRJEB24821) | metagenome | biome: Builtin; feature: hospital; material: surface | place: USA | collected 2013-06-06
CCCTCCCCTTCTTCCCTCTCTCGTCTCTCTCGTCTCTCTCTTCCCCTCCTCGCGCCCATAATTCTACAATGGAGGTGGAAAGTTTCTGCCCTACATGATGCACAAACGATGACTACCGCACTGCTCGGTTCTCTATTTCCGGATCAGAGGAATATGGACTCGAAATTAAGCATCGTGCGCCTCGTGTATCTCGATAGGGTACGGATTATGTCACCTACTTGTTGCGATTGCGTGCCTACTATTTGTCTTCGATTGTGGCAACCACATCATTTGCTGGTACATCGCACGTGCTTATAAACATGATCCTTGGGATATCGTTGGCGTACGCTTCCGGTGTGGCGTGCATCATATCGGATCGTATATGTTAGCAAGAATCGGGTCGATGTAATCCCTATCCTCAAACTATGATGCGCATGCTCAGTGCTGGCGTAGTTGCCCTGCTTGGCGTTGCTTTAGTGAATGCCAAGCTTTACCATAACACTACGACGTATAACCATACTTGCTGGCTTGACAAACCTGTGTTGTCATGCAGCAAGGAGGCCCTCAACCTCGCGCATCTCGACTCTTGCTGCACGGAGACGTTCGGAGGTCTCGTAGCCCAAACGCAGTTTTGGGATACGCACACAGGGCTAGAGGACAAGGGTCAGAAACTCCCCGACAAGCACTGGACCATCCATGGTTTATGGCCTGATTTCTGCAATGGCTCGTTCACACAGTATTGTGATCTGAAGCGTCAGTACGACCCCAGACCATCTCCTCCAACTCAAAATGGGAAGGAAAACGGCACTCGCGTAGAGCCCTACAAGGGTCCAAGCATCGACACTTTCATTCAGGATTGGGGGCGCACCGATCTCCTTGAATTTATGGACACCTTTTGGATTTCGCAAGGCTCACCGAACAAAGATTTCTGGGCCCATGAATTCAGTAAGCATGGTACATGCTACAGTACTTTTGACATTCCTTGCTATGGTCCCAAGTACCGTGAGCATGAAGAGGTGATTGACTTTTTCGACACTGCTCTCAGCTACTACCGCAAACTTCCTACATATGACTGGCTAGCTGCCGCTGGTATCAAACCTAGCAACTGCACCCGTTACAGTCTTTCTAACATTACGAGTGCCCTGGAGAAGCGCTTCGGTGCTAAGCCTTACATTGGATGCTCTGGTCCGTCTTTTAAGGACATCGAAGAAGGAAAGCATACGAACGATACTGGTAACACAGTCCTAAGCGAAGTTTGGTACCTCAACCATGTGTATGGTCGTGTTCAGGACGGCCGGACAAAGCCCGTTGACAGCCCCACGGATACAAGGTGTGCAACGTCAGAGCATGCCATTTTGTATCCTGAGCGTGCTCCGTCCAGCCTACGTGAGGTGCCAAAAAAGTATCAGCACGTTTTTGAAACGAAGTAGATTTGGTGGAATTTTACGATGTAATGGGTTACGTTTGCTTGCAAAAGTAAAGTACGGTCCAGACATGCGCCATGTAACAGTAAATTGGGCCCTTTTCAATTATATTGAAAATGGCTTGTCAATAACGTGGTAAAAATGACTTAGTACTCATTCCGTGTTCCCATCCGATACGTATCATAACTCTCAATGTATTACAACAACAGTGTGCATCACGAAAAATGCGGCCTTCGATTTAGTACTTTATTCTGTATGTTACGATAGCTGCTTGATATAAATAAAACAACTATGTCTAGTGGAGTTCTATTATACTCTGGGGCAATTTCTCCTTGGTAAGATAAATTTGATCAATCTCCTATGCACAGATAATTATAATCTGGAATGATTGTCACTCATTTGAAACGCAGGAACCCAAATGGGTAGTGCTACCTTCTTCACTCGGTCTGCTGAATTTTACTTGTCGCTAATTGAACACCACTTATCTGAAAGGGAGTGAGTTCAGCATGACGGCATTATGCACAAGTGAGCCGAGTGACGAGGATGTCCAGGCATTCTGCGAACCTGTTCACGTTGATACAGGCTTCGTATACGAACACAGACTCTTATTTACAGAATGGCTTACAAGTACTACATTCAAAAGCGTGGTGCCACGCAAGACCTTCGAAGTGCGTTCCGAGGTATTATGTGCGCTTGCTGGCGGACAGAGTGCTAGGCAAATCGCCGAGAAAGGCATGGCGTCTATGACTTTTGTGCAAAAAACGCGCCAAAACTACTCGCTCGACCAACGCGGCGACTTGTACTACCATGCACGAAAAGGAAAGGGGGCCTTACTGGTCATCCCTGACGATCAAGTCTTTGATACAATTGTCCAGGAGCACAATGCCCTGCATCACCAGGGGACGAGCAAAACATGGCACGAGGTGTCTGCACGGTACCACGGGATTCCAAAGCGTGCTGTCGACTGGGTGCTACAACGCTGCGTTCTCTGCCATGCATACCGACCAGGCCCACGTCCAGCACCGACTCAACCTATACCATCACATCGAGCCATGGAACGTGTTCAGATGGACTTGATTGACATGCGGCAAGAGCCGGATAGGAAGTTTCGCTGGATTCTACACATAAAAGATCACCACACGCGTTTCTGCATGCTGTACCCTTTACGCCATCGGCGAGAACGTGACGTGTTGTACTACTTTCTGCAATGGATTGCTATGATGGGCCCACCTGCCATCCTGCAGACAGACAATGGGACCGAGTTTGTCAATCCGCTTCTCTCGCAGGTGGCTATTCAGCACCACATCCTTGTTCGGCACAGTCAACCAGGGCGTCCTCGGAGCCAGGGACTCGTGGAACGAGCCAATGGGCATGTGCGCAAACTCATTGCCAAGTGGTGCCACCAATTCGGTGAACGGCAATGGGCTCGATGCCTGCCAACTATTGCTTTTTCGTGCAACACATCTGTTCATGCAAGTACGAACAAGAGCCCTTTCGAAATGGTATTTGGTCGTAAGCCGCAGTGGCAGCGTGTGAGGTCTGCTTCGCCATTAGATCTGGGACCAACATCACAGGGTTCATTGTCTAAGCGGACGGATGACCTACACACTGCGACGCCACCTTCAACGCCACGCCACGATCCTGTCTACCCGCGTGGCAGCTGCGTCAGCATCAGCATTACAGGCGTCGATCGCAGACCCCTGGATGTGTACCGCATCCCGGCCGTCGTACTGAGCCACAAAAAGCACAAGGGCTACCGTGTAGCAACGGCATGGGGCATCCTGTCAAAGCGCGTTGCGCCACGGCATGTGCTTCCTCTCCCGGAAGGCCACCATCTTCCAGCTCGTGCACTGGCCTATCTGCATCCCGGCATACGCGCACCTTACGTCCGCCTTAGCGACTGTCTACAGCAGCTGCACGATGCAGATCCACATGAGAAAGATGCGCCTTCACAATCTACGCAGACGCCGTCAGAGGCATATGAATCGTCGTAGCGCCCGTACCCGTAGGCACCGGACGACCGACCACAATGTTACTCGAGGGCGACGAGAGGTCGTCTGCCTCCTGGAATAGAGCTGCGCCACTCAAGAACGCCATCGTCATCTCGAAGCTGGCCTTGAGCAGGGGCGACGGCGCATCTGCCAGACCGCCGCGGCTGAAAGGCCTAAAGTCGCCAAACGCCGTCTGGTAGTCGGCAATGAGGAACATGTGGCGCATCGACACACCGATACCGTACGTGTCGAAGATGCCCTTCAGTTCGCTGACAATTGCAGCACGCGCCGCTTCCACGCCGTAATTGTGCAAAAGGGCACCGATATCGTTTGTGTACATTCGGTTCAAATCAATGACGCCGAAGCCAAAGTCCCACATGCCACGTAAGTTGATGCCCTCCGCCATAAGCGCCACGGACGAGTCGCCTGGTGTCGGGGGCGGGATCATAATACGACTGACACGTGGGATCTCATGGACGACACTTGCACGGCACACGCGCTCAATCACATTGATCAGCAGCATCTTTTCCGTACTGTTGAGCATCTGCAGATCAAATTCGGCCCAGGAGCCCTGTGCGCTGTCGAAGCGGAAGCCCACCACGAACTTGCTCTCGTTCTGCAGCCGCTCGCCTAGGTCTGATACGCGCGTCTCCATGGCCTCTTCTTGCTCCTCCGGCTCTTGCTCTTCTTCGTCGGCTTGCTCGTCGTTAAACGCCCGAGCAATATCGTCCGCTGTATCTGTCGCATCCTCGGCGTCGTCGTCGTAAGAAACCTTGGAACCAGCGTTTGCGCGTCGCTTGGCAGCCGTTGCATCGTCGTCGTCTCCAGCTTCGGACACATTTTCTTCGTCATCGCTGTCATCCTCACGGCGCCGCGCAGCGGGCGCCTCCTCCTCTGCTGACTCACTAAACGACTGACCCTGGCCGATGGACTGCGACTGCCGCACCTGATCGCGTCGCAGACGCTTGAGCTCACGCACAATCTCCCGCTCAACCAGGGGCACAAATGTGGCCTCAAGACCACGCAGAACGTGTTCCGTCGACGCATTGTACTCCTCGCGCACTTCATCAGCCGGGTAGAACTGCAGCCGCACTGTGTACTGCTTCTGGCGCTGGTAGCCGTTGGCCGCTGTCTTCGGCAGCACGCGCTCGGTGACAATAGCCTCTTCGATGATCTGACTGAGCACCAGCCGGCTGCCGTCCTTGCAGAACGTGCGCATCTGCTCGTCTGTGACGCCCGCCAACACTGGCAGGCGCATCACGGGCGTCTTGATGTCCTTCGATGCCGTCATGACAATCTCACGCAGACGCGGGATACCAAGTGTCACGTTCGCGGCACCGTGTCCAGCAAAGTGGAACGTGTTGAGAGTCATCTGTGTCGATGGCTCACCAATGCCCTGTGCGGCGAGCAGGCCGACATTTTCGCCAGGCTCGACAAGGCCGCGATGGTACAGCACCTTGGTCATCGCTTTGAAAGCCTCAGCACTTAGCTTGGGCCGTGCGAGTTGCATTGGCACGCCCTCAGGCGTGGTATCCTTCTTCTTGCGGGCAAGGAGGCCATGTGGATTCTTAGCCACATAATCCTCCACCTTCTGGGCAAATGTCTCTGACATGGAGCCAAAGTGTCGCGCCGGGGAATATACCGACATGGTGGGGGCATACTTGTGTGGCTTCTTCAGCGCGCGCTTCATGTGATCAGGGGCTTTCTCGACCTCCATCGTCGCCTCCAGCTGCACGGGGTTGTAGCGACGGCGATAGCTTTCAAAGTTTTGCACAGTAAAGTCGAAGCGATCGAGATATTTGCTTTTGGTGACGTCCAAAGCGTCTTCACCGTAGTGGAACTGGAGCACGAAGCCGTCGCTGTTGCGCACTGTCTGATCGTACTGCACAGAAATGCCCTCGAGATGCTTGATCAAGCAGCGCTGTAGGTACCCTGAGCGCGATGTCTTGACGGCCGTGTCGATCAGACCTTCACGACCGGCCATACAATGGAAGTAGTACTCCTGGGGCGCGATACCTGTCAAGAAGCGGCCGGCGACGAAGCCACCGGCACGTGCGGCCGTCTCAAACGCCTTGAACGATGGCAGCGTCTTGCCACTGACCATGACGGGTACGCGGCGTCCCTCCAGGGCCTGTGGGCCGAGCAGGCACGAGATCGATGATACGTTGACGGCACTGCCCTTGGCACCTGACACCGCCATCATTTGCATATTGTTCTCTGGGAACACGCGCCACAGACCCGATGGGATGCAGGACGAGATCACCGAGGACGTCAGCTTGTTGGACGCCGACATCATCGCTGCATCGAGGGCCGCCAGCTTGTTGTCGTCCCGCAGCACTTCCTCGAGACGCACGCGCAGATTGTACTGTGTCTCAGGCGCATGCTTGTCTTCATCACCGAGACCGACGTTGCCCAGCGCCGCCTCGAGACCATGCTGTGCTCCCGCCATGAGCAGCTCCCGCCGCTTGGCATCTCCGTCTGCACTGAGAAGCAGATCATCCATGCGACACGAGAACGCATTGTGCTGCAGCCACATGGTAAACAGGCGGGAGAAGATGGACAGCAAGCGCCCTGCGGTTTCGGCGCCGTAGATTTCGTACACCGCATGCACAAGACCGTACGCCGATGCACCGATCTGCGACTTGTCCAGCACACCTGTCAAGAGCTCGCCGTCGCGCACAACGACAACTTCCTCTTCTTTGTGCTGCTCGCCCCAGTACTTGGCGCCCACGCGTGCCTTGGCATTCATGTTCAGGCCCTGGGCATGCGGCGGCGTCACGTTCAGCAGAATGGTCGAGATCACCTGCTTGCCTGTCCACCGCGGCACGGGTCGAAAGATGGCGGGCGGGAGCGTACGGATGCGACCACCAAAGCCGTAGGTCTCGGGTCGCAGTGCGCCAAAGATGAGCTGCTGGTACTCGTCGCGGGTATACAGTGTATTCTTCGACGTCATCCACACACCACCGACGACATGGTCCTGGATGAGACCGCGCAGTGGATTGCCACTCGTCGGCACAAGGTACTGGTTGTCCGTGTTGGCAATATGGTAGCATTCAGCGCGGGCCATCTGGCTCTGCGGGAAGTGCATGTTCATCTCGTCACCGTCAAAGTCTGCATTGTACGAGTTGCAGTTCGCATAGTGCATGCGGATCGTCCTCTCACCCTGCAGCACACGCGCACGATGCGCCATCATGGACGGCTTGTGCAGCGTCGGCTGGCGATTCATCACGAGAATATCACCCGTGCGCAGGTGGCGCAGCACTTGCTTGTTTGTCACGGGCGTCCGCAACGTGCCACCGACGCCGCCAAACGTGCCGCGCGCCTGACGCGACGTTTGGCCCTGCGGTGTCAGCAGCTGGTTTGCAAGCGCAGTGCGCTCCTCGACACTCAGGTTCTTGAGCAACGTCTCGGTGCCGTCTTCGGCTCGAACAGCGTGTGCTCCAGGGTACACGTCCGGACCGTGAATCACCAGTTGGCGCATGAGCTCGTAGTTGTGTACCGTCACTGGCTCGGGGTATGTCAGTCGCTTCGCAAACACAGGAGGCACACCAATCTCGTTCGTCTCGATATTCACATCGGGCGAAATGACTGAGCGGGCCGCATGGTTCACACGCTTGCCCATCATGTGCTTGCGGAACAGACCCTCTTTCTTTTCGAGACCCTGCTTAACGCCTGGTGTCGCTGCCTGGCCCTGACGCTGTGGTGACGGGTTCTTGCTCGAGTCGATGTAGCAGTTCACACTGACCTGCAGCTGCACCATCGCCGAGAGGAGCGCATCCATCGCTGCGCGCCGGTCGAGCTCCCACTGCCGCTGCACGGCGACGGCCTGTCCGTCGTCCAGTCCGTCCAGCACAGGATAGTTCGTTTTACGCTGAAAGAGCTGAGCACGGTCGTTACAGTCACGCACGTAGAATGTCGTATTCAGCACCTTGGTCAGCAGTTCGTTCTGTGCATTCTCAAACGTCTGGTCGCCCATCACACTTGCTGGGCGGAAGCGCGTCGGTGTCACACACACGACCTCCATGAAGAATACATCGGCACTTGGCGCCGCTTTGCCGCCAAACATGGGATGCCGACCAAACACGAGCGCACAAATCTCACGCTCCTTGGCAAACAGACGCCGCAGATTCGCACGGCACTCGCTTGGCGGCACCACACGGGTATGGTCACCGGCCTCCTTGCTTAGTTTACGTGCCTCCTTGAGGGTCATGGTCGACTCGGTCTCGGTGGCGTTCTCGGCCTGTGCCGACGTCCGGTCCAGCAGCACGTTCGGCCGCTTGATGCCGCGAGCCTCGTGGATCGCATGGTCGCGTGCGGACAGGTCACGCTCGGTGATTTTCTCAAAGCCATCTTTTCGCAGCGTCGGGTTCACAGCACTGCATCGGTCGCAGCGGCGGCGCAAAATATCCTTGAGGAACACGTTGCGCAGATCGCGACGAGCCGCATACGTCGCCATGCCCTTGTCGGCATGCCGGCGCAGGCCGCGCTTCTCTGCACGTGCTATGATCGTGCGCACTGTAGACGAAATGCGCTCGACAAACTCGGGCACCGTCTCGGCCGCTGGGGCTTGTGTCGCCTGTGCCAGGGGCTCGTCTTCGTCGCCATCGGTGTTTGGGACGCCACGCAGCTGCTCGGACGCCATCTTGTGTGCCTCATCCACGAGACCATACTCAAGCAGGCGGAACTGCGCCGTGTACTTGGCCAGCGCCATGCTCGAGATTCGAAAGTGGTGGCAATACAGACACGTGCCACGCAAGAGTGTGTATGCATGGTTCATGAACAGAGGATGAAACACGGGCGCAGGCAGCTCAATATGTCCGAAGTGTCCAGGGCAATCAAAGTGATTCATATGGCACGTCTGGCAAATATCATCCAGACGCATAGGACCAAAGGCCGGGTCGTACAAACCGCCCTCGGTCGGTGCATTAGCATTGTCAAGCAGCACGGGATTCACCACCTGACGCACCGAGATGCTTCGCACCTCCTCGGCGGTCAGGAAGGAGAATGAGGCGGACTTGACGTGCGACGTAATCGCACGCGTTATGTCCATCGCGTCCCACGACAAGGAGAGATAGGGTCGTTCGCTCGACCCTTGAAAAAATTTCTTATCACGTGAGGAAAAAGGTCGGACGTCCAGGCCTACGACGACGACAACGACCGCTCGGCTCGGCAGGTGACGAAGCATGTCGACGACGCGCGTGCCGTGGTGGGCCGTCGGCGCAGCGGCGCTCGGATCTTCTTTATTGACGATCACCGCACTTCTTGGATACCAGGAGCGTGTGCGACAGCGCCGGCGCCGCGCTCTCAAGAAGGAAGCAGCGCGTCATGCGCCTGACGCGCCACTTCCTCATGTGCCCACGCCACCTCATGCGCCTGTGCGTAAGGATATGTATGACGAATCGCTCGTTCGTGAGCAGCTGAGCCGCAACTATGCGTTCTTGGGCGAAGAGGGCATGGACGCGATTCGGAATAGCTTTGTGATTGTCGTCGGCGCGGGTGGCGTCGGCAGTTGGGCCGCGCTCATGCTGCTCCGTTCGGGTGTGGGCCGCCTGCGCTTGATTGACTTTGACCAGGTGTCTCTTTCGTCGCTGAATCGCCATGCATGCGCGACGCTCGCGGATGTGGGCCGCCCCAAGGTCGTGTGCTGCCAGCAGTTTTTCGAGCGCATCGCGCCATGGGCACACGTTGAAGCCTACGTCGACCTGTTTCGCGACAGTGAGGCTGATCGGCTGCTAGCAGGTGCGCCCACGTACGTCATAGATGCGATTGACAATCTCGACACCAAGGTGGATCTGATCAAGTACTGTGCACGGCACGACATCAAGGTGTTTTCGTCGATGGGCGCCGGAGCCAAGGCCGATCCCAGCTGTATTCAGATCAGTGACATCTCGACGACCGTGGAGGATCCGCTCGCCCGCGTTGTGCGACGCGAACTGCGTGTCGCTGGCATTCCACCCATCCCCCCGCCTGGGAGTGAAGACCCCAAGGCACTCAAAGAGACGCACGAAGCGATCCTGGCGTCGACCTACACGATACCGTGTGTATACTCCACGGAAAAATCGAACACTCATCTCCTGCCGCTCCCGGATGAGGAGTTTGACAAAGGCCCTGTCCATGAGCTGGCCGCTTTTGAAGACTTTCGTGTACGCATTCTTCCTGTCCTGGGCCCGATACCCGCCATGTTTGGCCTGGCTGCTGCTACCTACATTCTGTGTGATGTGGCCAAGCACAAGCTCGAGCCACTGAACATCAAGGGCCGTCGTAAGCTGTATGAGAAGCTCTTTGCCGACCTCAACGTCACCGAGTCGCGGTACCCTTCGCCGCCTGTGGACGAAACGACGCACCGCGTCCCATCGAATCGCCGACCATTGTCGGAGGCCGACGTGCCGCCGACGTACCACGCGACGAACGACAAGGGTCCGCCGCCACGACTGCGGATCCCCTTCAGCGTGAATGATATTGGCTACATCTTTGAGGAAATATTCCGGGGCCGCTCTGTCGTGCCGCCGTACGATACACTTGCTACAGGGCAAATCGTGCGCTGGGATCCACGGCTCCCGCTGGACTACAACAACGTCGCGCTGTTCACACGGCCACAGGCACGTCGTCACGAGCAGCATGTGCTCGCACCGCGCGCGGATCCTGCGGCGTACTGGGGTCCTCTTGTGACGGCCAAGATGCAGCAGCGGATGGCCGAGGAGTTGCGCATGTCGCACTGGCGCTAGGGGCGCTGCTGTGAGGGCGGTGGACTCGTGGCAGCCGTGAAGGAGGGATCCTTGTTTTCCTCGGTGCGTAGGTCGCTGATCGAATTCGAGAGGGAGTGTGCCGGGCGCTCTCGATGGGTATCAACAGCTTCGATTGGGAGTGCATACCGTTTTTCGTCGCATCCGTACGCCTTGGGTGTGAGTTGGATGACGGTGTGCAACGGCACTTTGATGTACGGCAGATCATGCTGATCGTAGCCCATAAAGTACGCATAGAGCGCACGTAGAACCGCCTGGTGCCCAATGATAAGGATATTATCCTGCCGCTCAAGCTCCATGATCACCGGCTCGAGTCGCTCCACCAGATCACGGTAGCTCTCGCCGCCACGGTAGCGGTAATTGAACTTGTCTTCGTCGCGACTCGCATAGTCTTCGGGGTAAAACTCGGCAATCTCCTTGTACGTCATGCTATCGCACACTCCGGCGTCGAGCTCATCGAGTGACTTCCACACGAGTTTGGGGTACTTGAGGAAGCTCGCTGTCTGGGCGGTACGGCGCAGCGAGCTGTGCCACACAGTCAGCGGCTCATCGCCGATATGGTCCCGGATAAGCTGCGGCAGCGCACGCGCATACGCCCAGCCATGCTCCGAGAGGTCCGCGTCACCACCGATCTTGCCCTCGACATTGTACTGCGATTCACCGTGCCGCGACATGAAAATGTTACGTGGCGCAATGTGTAGGTTGAGCAGGTAAAAGGCGATCTGCGACTCGAGGTAACTGGCGATCTGATTCATGGTCGCACTGCGTCCCACGTCCACAATCTTGCAGTACGTGTAGGGTCTTTCTGTGCCATCTGCATCGAGCGGCTCATACACTGCCTCATAGTACTGAATGCGGCGCAAGAAGTCGTCCTTGGCTTGCTCTCGCGTCGCCTTCGCATAGTCGGGATCGGTGCCGCGCACCTTGATCTCAACATTCTTCTCGACGACCTTCGGGTCTGTGCAGATAGATTCGAGGAACACGAGACGCATCCCCGATTCTTCCGCGACGCGGTCTGCGATCTGCTTGCGCCGTGCCTTGGTCGTGTTCGTCGCATCGAGGATGCCGACATTGCCTCCTTGTTTCAGCCATGAAATAAGCTGATCCAGGCACTCGTGTGCGAGTGCATCGCGCGACTTGACGGCTTCCACATTCGCAGAATTGAAGAACGATGCCGTGTGCTCAAACGCACGCGCCCGACGCAGCTGCCCGACGTTAAAGACACGCACCTGGTACTCGCGCCAGCGGAGATACCGCATGAGCTTGTTGCTCAGGTAGCTCTTGCCACGTGCTGGAAGGCCGACCATGGCCACGACGATCTTTTCGCTGTGATCCGGTTTGTGGCTCTGCTCGCCCAGATTGCGGGATATCGACATGGATCGCGAGATCTTTTTCGTGGACGACTGTTTCAAGATCGATGTGTGGATGGTTGGATCGCTCACTGAGCTCAGCGTCGCCATCGCCATGTCAGGCAGCGAGTACTGCGAGCTGCCGCGACTCATGCTCGTCGTTGGCGCAAGGCTGGGCGACAGGACCATGTCTTGGTTCGGAAACAGGGTGCTCGTGACATTACCGCCTTCATGCAGGGCTTGTGCGTAGCTAGACGTTGAAGATCCAACGCGCGGTGCAGTCACTGTCTCGTCTGGCAGATTGCGCTCGGCAGCCGCGGCGAGCTTCGTCGACACGAGCTCCGGGTGGTCACGTAGCAAGGCCAGCAGGCCATCGGACGTCGAGCCCAGGGGCGTGGATGCCACCTTTTGCTGGAACTGCTGCTGTTTCACCGGATCCGGCGCGGGCACAGGTCGCGAAAGCTCTATGGTCGTTTCGCACTCCTCTGAGTCTGATACGGCACTGTCGTCTTCGGTCGAGGTCATCGTGGCCAAGGTCCCTGGCCCCGGCGAGACGCCGAAGGGCCACGCATTCCAACACACGTGGACTCCACGTGAAGTACCTGACAGTGCGGCTCTCCACAGGGTACGCGGCCTCCCCACGTCATGGACAGCGGGGGACACTACCGCTGGGATCATGTGGAATCGTATGCGCCGCAGCTGACGCTGTATCCGCCGCGTTCAATGCCCGCATGCCGCGCTATGGCCGTCGTGCCGCTGCCCCCCGTGGTGTATTATGACCCCTATACTGCGCGACTGCCGCCGTCGGTGAATGCGACGCTGCTTGGCCCGCTAGAGCTTGAGAAGCCCGTGGGCTGGGCGAGACGGACACAGCGTTTCGCTTCGGTGGAAAAAGTCCCGCGCACATGGTGGGAGGGCACGCAGGAGCACGACGCTGAGCGGCCGTGTGAGGGCGACGCATGTGAGCATACAGCCTTGCTGCTCGACTTTGGCAGTGCTGACCATGTCTCCGTGCCGCTGCATGTGCGGTACATACCACCGAGGGCGTTCGATGTTGACGATGCGACATGGCTCGACGCCCTGTCCTTACCCACGTGGCTACCTGAAGCCGCTCAGCAGGCGTGGCGGGCTCTTCGACCTAGCGTGAAGCGCGGCCTTCGCTCCGCTCGTGCATGGCGCGCCCTGCACTACGCACGTGTACATCTGCTGCCGGACGAGCCGCGCTTCTTTAGCGCATGCCCCGAGCGCCAGCCGTGGGCCGACGCCGACGAACTCGACGCGTCCTTCTTTTGGCCCTCCACCCATACTCACCTCCAAGCCTCGTTCGAGCGGCATACGGCGCCTTTGACGCTGTACGAGGCGCCCAGTGCACCGCGCGCCGAGACGACGAGCACTGCGCGCATCCCGATCGGCGATGCATCCATGGCGACGATGGTGCAGCTGGCTACGTTGGGCGCGATTTGCTTGGCTTCGTACATGTTGTGTCAGTCTATCTTTTGGGTGCGGCGCTCGGCTCGTTAGTAGTCGTCGCCACGCGACACGACTTCCTTGCACGTGGGGCGCAGGAGGATGGTGTGCTCGAACTGGGCCGTCATGCAGCCAGGCACGTCGGCGAGTGGTGGGTAGTCCTGTACAATACCCTGCGACACGAGATGGCGCAGACCAAGCAGGTAGTTTTGCTCGCCCAGGCGGTCGAGGTAGCGGCGGCAGAAGGGTAGCGAGCCAAAGTTCTTGTTGATCGTGTAGAGCAGCTGGCGCGCGCTGTTGATGCGCAGCGGCACACTCGGCGGCGTCGCCTTACGAGCATAGTGGGAGCACTCACCCGAGTCGACGACATAGCCACGGCCCGTGGAGCCGAACGTCTCAATGGCAAAGTACTCGCCCTCCTCCATCTTTTCGTCGAGGTTCGGCACAGCCACGATCGGCACTGACTTGCCACCGTGGATACGCCATGGCTCAATGTTGTGGCCTTGTAGGTTCCGAATACACTTGACCTGGTGCGTCTTGCCTTCTGCCTCGAACTCGTGGCTTTCCATCACCTCCTGAATCTCAGCACCGACCTCGCCGAGGCGTGCGTCGATACCCGCCGCCTTGATACCGGCATTCGTCGCTGCCTTGACGGCCGCGAGAAGCGGGTCATACGTCGGCTCAAAGTTCAAAGTAAAGGCACTGTCAACGATACGGCCCTGCACATGCACACCAAAGTCGACTTTGAGAACGTCGCCGCTCTGCAGGACGCGCTTGTCACCCGCGTTCGGCGTGTAGTGCGCGGCAACCTCGTTTAAGCTCAGACCCGTTGGGAAGCCAATGCCGCTGCTGAATCCGTTCGCTTCGACGAGCGTGCGCGTGCCATCCTCAATCATGTTCGCAATGTCTGTCATCGACATGCCAGGCTTAATGGTGCGCTGGGCGTACTGACGCACCTGGCGATGCACCTCAGCAGCGCGGCGTATGATATTGTAGTCAAAGCCCTCTTGCTGCTGCACAAGTCGTTCGCGCTCACGACGTTCCTCACCTGTCTCACGCTTCCGCGACTCGTCGAGGAACTTGGACTCATCGTACGGCTGGATCTCGCCCACTGGGAACTGCCCGTTAGGGAACATTTTCGTCAGTCCGATAGTGGGAGGATCTGTCTGCTGCATCGCAGCCTTCACCGTCTTGCTCTTCTTCTTCTTGTTGCCACTCTTCTTTTTCTTCTTCTTCTTGTCGGCGTCACCACCAGCCACAGGCGCCTCGTCGTCGTCCTGATCGTCTTGCTCGTCCTGTTCAGCCGTCACAGGCTTTTCCTCCGAGATCTTCGTCTCCTCGAGCTTGGCTTGCAGCGCCTCCGTCGTCTGAGACACGCCTCCCCCCACTTCGGTTGGTGCGGCTGACATGGTCGGTCGGTAGAAGAAAAACGATGGCCAAACGGACGTGGTCGGAAATTTAGTCAGCAGGGGCCCTGCGACGCTGCCTGCGTTGATGATGACGGCCTTGGACGATGATCAATGTATGTGGGGGCTACACTGACCGCCTAGCTATGGAGCCAGCGCAGAGAGGCTGAAGAGGCACGCAAACAGAGGCCAAAGACTTCGCCTGCGCTCATACGTATGCAGAAAGGTGCGTCGTTGTCGATCTTACGCAGACATTTCTGAGCTCGACCTGCCACCTACTATGGAGGTCCAGTTTCCTGACCCCGCATCCATCATGCAGCTCGAGCTCATCGTGCGTCCAGATGAGGGCATCTACGAGGGCGGCACATTTCGATTTCGCATCGCGATGAACGATAACTACCCCCATGATCCACCGAAGGTCAAGTGCCTCCAACGGGTATACCATCCCAATCTTGACCTTGATGGGAATGTATGCCTGAACATCTTGCGCGAAGAGTGGAACCCGATCTTGAATCTCAACTCTGTGACTGTCGGCCTGCTTTTCCTCTTCCTCGATCCGAATGCGGACGACCCTCTCAACAAGGAAGCGGCGGAAGAGCTGCGGCGCAACAGGCAAAACTTCCATGCTCATGTAAAGCGCACTATGAAGGGTGCATCGCTGAATGGCGTGCACTACGATCAAGTGGCGGCCTAGCGACTATGTCTTCTCCACGGGCGCCTGGCCTTTCGCAGCCCGGCGGCCCCAACCGGACCAACTCTCGTCGTAAATAGCCCCATTGATACCGAGCTGCTGGAGTGCAAGCCACAAAATGCAAGCTGTCATACCACTGCCGCACGAGAACGTCACGCCGACGGAGCCCTTGGCCGAGCCGTCGTGGCGCACCTTCTCCATACCCTCTTCGCCAAGGATGGAAGCGACAATCTTCCAGAGCTCGTGCTGTGGCTTCATGGTTGTGTACGTCCGTCCGTCCAATTCGTGCGTATCAAGGACGGCGGAAAACGGTAGGGACAGCGAGTTCGGAATATGACCCGAGGCCATGTCGGACCGCGGCTCCGGCGCTGTGCCGTCGAAGCGGGCCTGGGGGCGAGCGTCAACAACCACCTGTGCATTCGAGCCAAGTGTCGTGTTGTGTAACATTTCTTCAAACGAGCGAACCCGGCCGCTTTCGAGCGTGGGAACAGGGTACGAGGCCTTGGGCGGCACAGGGTCCGTTGACAGCGCTTGGCTATCGAGGGTCTCGCCTGCAGCAATCCAGGCTGGAAGTCCACCGTCCAGCACGGACACGGCACGATGACCAAAGGCCGAGAACGTGAACGCCGTGCGGGGTGCCGAAAAAATACCGTGCCTGTCATACACCACCACGTGTGTATCGCTAGTGATACCCTTGGCAGCAGCGGCCTCAGCAAACATGGAGCCGCTTGGCATCATGTGCGGCAAGTTCATCACGGACTCGCCCGTCGTGGCCACGGCATCCACATCCCAAAACAGTGAGCCAGGCACACGGGGGCCCTGGAGGTACTCGGCGTGCGCATTCCGCACAGGCGCATTCGGCATCCTGAGGAACCAGGTAGCGTCAAGAATACACAGGGACTGCTTGGATGCTATACGCGCCGCTAGTTGCTTGGGCGTGATCAGCAGGGGCGGCAGAGCTGCTGCCGCGGACAGAGACATGATGTGGCAAAACGAAGTTGTGCACGGCCCTGGTGTGGAATTACGCCCTTTTTCAGCGATCGGGCAGGTTGCCGGCCATGTGACAGGGGTCGTCCAACTTTCGCGTACCATCATCCCAGGGGCCCCGGGCCTCCAACATGCCGACCGGCGTTGAGATCATACGTTCGTAAAGGGTTGCTGACGCAGTAACGGAGCCGGCCGTCTTTTTACACGCACAGAGCCAGATATCCCCGTCAGAGAATGAAGCACATGACGCCACATCGCCTTCAGAGCAGGACACATCCCCGCCGCAGGTGCGTGGTATCGTGCGCCTCACTTTGAGCAAGTCCACACGCGTCAAGGACATAAGCATTACGCTCACGGGCATGACACGGACAGACTGGCCTGAGGGCCTAAAGCAAAATGGCATCGAAGTCATTGAGCAAATTGAGATTTTGCGGCTAAAAACGAGCATTTTTCGCTCAGGGGAAGGCACACCCCTCATGCCTGGCACTACGCCCCTCGAGGCGCGTCACGAAACAGCACAACCACAGCCAGGACGTGGCACTAATACGCCGCGGTACATGTGGCCTGAGGAGGTGCGAGAACAGTCGCGCGAACGCGAGCGGCCTGTGATTCCGAACCGCCCGTCGCCCATGCCCTTGCGCTCGGTGCGCGGCATCATCGAGGGACTTCGCCCGACAAAAACCTCGTAATTTCCATGCTCATGTAAAGCGCACTATGAAGGGTGCATCGCTGAATGGCGTGCACTACGATCAAGTGGCGGCCTAGCGACTATGTCTTCTCCACGGGCGCCTGGCCTTTCGCAGCCCGGCGGCCCCAACCGGACCAACTCTCGTCGTAAATAGCCCCATTGATACCGAGCTGCTGGAGTGCAAGCCACAAAATGCAAGCTGTCATACCACTGCCGCACGAGAACGTCACGCCGACGGAGCCCTTGGCCGAGCCGTCGTGGCGCACCTTCTCCATACCCTCTTCGCCAAGGATGGAAGCGACAATCTTCCAGAGCTCGTGCTGTGGCTTCATGGTTGTGTACGTCCGTCCGTCCAATTCGTGCGTATCAAGGACGGCGGAAAACGGTAGGGACAGCGAGTTCGGAATATGACCCGAGGCCATGTCGGACCGCGGCTCCGGCGCTGTGCCGTCGAAGCGGGCCTGGGGGCGAGCGTCAACAACCACCTGTGCATTCGAGCCAAGTGTCGTGTTGTGTAACATTTCTTCAAACGAGCGAACCCGGCCGCTTTCGAGCGTGGGAACAGGGTACGAGGCCTTGGGCGGCACAGGGTCCGTTGACAGCGCTTGGCTATCGAGGGTCTCGCCTGCAGCAATCCAGGCTGGAAGTCCACCGTCCAGCACGGACACGGCACGATGACCAAAGGCCGAGAACGTGAACGCCGTGCGGGGTGCCGAAAAAATACCGTGCCTGTCATACACCACCACGTGTGTATCGCTAGTGATACCCTTGGCAGCAGCGGCCTCAGCAAACATGGAGCCGCTTGGCATCATGTGCGGCAAGTTCATCACGGACTCGCCCGTCGTGGCCACGGCATCCACATCCCAAAACAGTGAGCCAGGCACACGGGGGCCCTGGAGGTACTCGGCGTGCGCATTCCGCACAGGCGCATTCGGCATCCTGAGGAACCAGGTAGCGTCAAGAATACACAGGGACTGCTTGGATGCTATACGCGCCGCTAGTTGCTTGGGCGTGATCAGCAGGGGCGGCAGAGCTGCTGCCGCGGACAGAGACATGATGTGGCAAAACGAAGTTGTGCACGGCCCTGGTGTGGAATTACGCCCTTTTTCAGCGATCGGGCAGGTTGCCGGCCATGTGACAGGGGTCGTCCAACTTTCGCGTACCATCATCCCAGGGGCCCCGGGCCTCCAACATGCCGACCGGCGTTGAGATCATACGTTCGTAAAGGGTTGCTGACGCAGTAACGGAGCCGGCCGTCTTTTTACACGCACAGAGCCAGATATCCCCGTCAGAGAATGAAGCACATGACGCCACATCGCCTTCAGAGCAGGACACATCCCCGCCGCAGGTGCGTGGTATCGTGCGCCTCACTTTGAGCAAGTCCACACGCGTCAAGGACATAAGCATTACGCTCACGGGCATGACACGGACAGACTGGCCTGAGGGCCTAAAGCAAAATGGCATCGAAGTCATTGAGCAAATTGAGATTTTGCGGCTAAAAACGAGCATTTTTCGCTCAGGGGAAGGCACACCCCTCATGCCTGGCACTACGCCCCTCGAGGCGCGTCACGAAACAGCACAACCACAGCCAGGACGTGGCACTAATACGCCGCGGTACATGTGGCCTGAGGAGGTGCGAGAACAGTCGCGCGAACGCGAGCGGCCTGTGATTCCGAACCGCCCGTCGCCCATGCCCTTGCGCTCGGTGCGCGGCATTATCGAGGGACTTCGCTCGACAAAAACATCGCCTATCACAGAATCGGCACCTATGCTGGAGCAAAATGCGGCGTCTTCGTCCAGCAGCGCACCGTCTTCCGCCGTGCCGGCGGAGTGGTTCGAACTCCGAAAGGGCCAGTATGATTATCCATTCAGCATCTCACTACCGCGCGACTTGCCACCTTCATTGCACGCCGATTTTGGGCATGTAGTCTACTTGCTACGTGCGACGGTATTCCGCAGTGGGCCGCTGGTCAGCAATCTGACGGATCAATGCGAGGTGACACTCGTACAGATACCTATGAACGACCCGACCACCGCGTCAGACTCCATTGTGGTCAACCGAACCTGTGACGACTTGCTGTCCTATGCGGTGTCGGTCGATGGCCACAGCTTTCCCATCGGCACGACCATCCCGATGCATCTCACCATGATCCCGATCGGGAAGACGCGTGTGCACTGCATAACCTGTACGCTCGAGGAACAGACTGTGTACTATGCGAACGAGCGCAAAACAATGCGCCAGGAGAAGCCACATAAATGGAATTTTCTGCGTTTACAGAACGCGTCGATCACAGACCCTCTCTTGCCGCTGATGGACGGCGGAGAAGATGCGCTTGCAGCTTCGCCACTGTATCCTTTCATCGAGGCAGCTGCACACCAGCATCCAAGTGAGGAAGAAGAAATCCGCTTGGCGCCTTTGAACCCTGTCGGCCCATGGCACCTCGTCATGGATTTAAGCGTGTACATGAAGCGCCAAAAAATCATCAACATTTCATGCCAGCACCCCAAGTCGAATGTGGCGGTGCATCACACTTTGAAAGTGATTCTGCGCGTCGAGCAAATGCCCGATGACGCGTCTGCGAATCCACGTATTCTCGACATTGCCATCTTGATACCCATCCACATCACCCACTCGAAAACGTCATGTGAGTGGCTCCGGCTTCCCAGCTACGAGTCGTCCCAGCCTGCGCCGTCCTATGAAATGCATTCGCCTGAATACCGTCCCCATCCAAGCTCGCCCCCGCCGCCTTTGTGACACCGGGCGGCTCTGCCGTAGTCCCTATCGTAGGCCCCAGGCGCGTCTCCTCTCTTGGGTCCCACTCGGCCGATGCGGTGGATGCGAGACAATTACTCGCATCAACATCGTCACGGCTCCTACTGCTACCCCGTGCCTGGGTCTAGATCATGGCCGCTGATGCAAGCGCGGCGCACTATGCGCCGCGCGCTGCGCCTTATGCCCTCGTACCGTTCCATGATATATACGAGCATCTCGAGGGCGCGCGCCAAAAACACACATCAGAAGACCTGCAGCAGCTGTTGGAACAACGCCTGCCACAGCTGCGTTCGTGTGGCGATCTGTGCAAGCCACGCGCGCCGTCGCTCCGTGATACGTTTATGAAAAAGACACAGGTCGAGTGGCATGGCCACAACCTCGAAGTTGATGCGCTCCAACGCGACTTGTGCGTCGCGATTAGCGACCGGCTCGATATAGACGAAGTCGAGGCGCTGGGTATGTTGCGCACGTTTCTTGACAGCGAGCACCGTTCTGTTGATGCGCTGGAACGTACACTTACATTCAGTTCGGAAGGCTTTGACGACTTCCTGGATGCATTTTACGTGTTTTATTTTGAAGAGCAGCTCGCGCTCATTCGATGCACCAGTGCCTTGCTGCGGATCGCAGAAGATGCGCGCAATGAGCTTTTCAGTACGGCGATGGCTGTGCTCGATCAGATGGAAGATGCTGATCTCGCGCGCGGCTGTTTGCAGCGCTTCGAGGAGGAGATGAGCAAGGCGCTGCCCTCTAGCGTCTCGGGCGATACACACTATGCCTCGCTGTGGGCGCGTCACGGCTTGGAGAGGCAACTGGCACTGTTGGAAGTGGCTTTCTTGCTTTACTATGGACGCCTATCGCCGAGCGCCGCCTTTCTTGCTGACATACTTGAGTGTGGGCACCGTACGCAGTTTGGGCAGCGGCAAGCGAATGCCAGCCTCTTTGATACAGATGCGCATGCCAAATGCCGATGCATTCGCGACCTGCTTTTGTTTTTAGCCATCGAGTGCTTGAACCTTGAAGCGGCGCTGGATGTCGTGCCTGAAGGCATTGCCGCGCCCGATGATGCAGCACTCGCGCCTTTGGCGACAGACCCTGACGCACTGGAACGGTGCCTTGTGCAATTGGAGAAAGCCGCGTCAGATGTGGCGTATGCGCCGTTGCTGCTTAGCTTTGCCCTCGTGCTACGCCGGTTTGACGAGGTCGGCTCACATACGCCCCTCGAGCCACGCTTGGCTGCGACCTTGGACGTGGTCGATCATGGACCTCAAATATGGCGTCGGCTCCTACAGGGCGCTTTTGATCCGAGCATGCAGCTCTTTGACACCCTGCATTCGCTCGTGACATCGCCGCTGTTGCGGACGGCTACACGTGCGTTGGGTGCATCAAATCTGTCGGCCCTGGCGTATCGCGCGGTGTTCAAAGGACTGCTGCTCACCATCACAGAACTTGTGCAGCCCGAGTATTTACCAGATCTGGATCCGCTGGTGGACTTATGGTGTCTCACATTCCGCGCGATGCCAGGCGACGTCCCGGATGGCATTGCTGCGCTGTGCACGCAGTTTTGGACGCAAGACATTCAGTACCCGACCCGTGCGTCTTTGCTGGACACGGTGCGTCGTCGCTTTCCCGCCAGCTTTCTGCCATTGGTGCGCCTCGCACATGCACTCTCCGGCACGGCACCAGATGCGCCCTCGCCCGACACGGTCACGGCCATGATGAATGCGCTGGCACACGTGTCGTCGGTAGCCCTCATCCTGCCCCAGCGCACGGCGGGACTCGGCCTATGGGAAACGCTCGATGAAGCGGGGGCGCCATCGGTCACGTATCGATTGCAGGCTGACATGCCCGTCGCCCACACACAGATGCATGTGCCTGCCGGCACGCATGGCGTGCTCATTTCTCTATCGGGCCAAGCACCGGCCATTGTTCTGTGGCAGCTCGCCACACCGATCAGTGCATGGCACATTCTCCACGACGCATTCGTATCCAGTGTCGTGCCCTCGTCCAGCGCGACTGACCCTGCGTCGCTGGAAAGTGACTCGCCGACGCTTCTTTCTCCCGACTGGGAAAACGATAGCGGCAGCGTGGGTGTGATCGTGGCAGAACTCTTTGCAGATGTGCTCCAAACCGAGGAAGCCCTGGGTGAGGCTCTCTTGGCACATCTTGGCGAACAAGAAGCGCTCGTCCCAGCCGCCGTCGCGCTGGTGCAGGCCGGTCTCGCGTCTCAACCACTGGATACACGTCGCGTGTATGCTGGCTACCGCCTGCTGATGGCCCTTTTGCCGCTGCGGCCTAACGACATTTGGCAGCATGTCCGCTCGACCAATGTGCTGATCGGTAGTCCTGGACATGTGCCGCTTCTCGACGCCAGTGTGCCACGCTCGGCACTGCTTACGCACGAGCGCCGCACAGGTGTGTTCACAGGCACCTTCTGCCTTCTTGATTTGCTATATGCTCTCCTCGAACACATCCAGTCGACGCAGTTTGTCGATCCTCCCTCCCTTGTACAAGTGCAGGCGTCTGTTCTGGCTCGTGCCATTGGCTGGGCCGGCTACCACATCTGGCCCGACCACCAGCAATGGCATTACGCAGACAACCCGTCTGGATGGATGCATCTGAGTTTCAAGTGCCTTCGTCTGTTTTCGGCCGTCTTGAGCGATCCGTGCTTTCTTGCACCGCTCACAGCCAAGGACCCTCCGGCTGCCGTGCTGGCTGTGCAGCCGCTGCACCTGGCTGTCGAGCACGTCTTGGGCCACGACGCCTCGTCTGCGACGTTTGCGCCGATGCTCCATGCGCTCGGTGTCGGCCACGCACGTATCGATGCGCTGTACCGTGCCGGCGACACCCAATATGCTCATGTGCTGGAGGAGCTCATGGCCTTGTGTCTCGAGACGTCGAGTCTCCTCGTCGCGCGGCCCGACACGTCCCATGTGCTCACGGCACTTCTCGTTGGTGCGGCACCGGGAGGCGGCGAAACCCTCGCCAGCGTGATATTTGCGTACATCGCTGCGCCTGTGTCGCCCTCGTTGGCTACGGCCGCCGCCCATCTCCTCACAGACATGGTCCGTGCGCCCGACATGGCTGCGCTGCGCTTGGCCGGTCATCTCGGCTCGACCAAGCAGGTGGAAGATGCAGTGGATCAGCTGCTGGGTGTGCTGGAGAATACGGCGGCTGATGCGCCGCTTCGCATAGCGCTCTGGCACATGTTGAGTGCGTTTGTGTCGAACCAGCCTGCGCTGGCGACGCTGCTGCTGACGGGTGCTCATCTAGCCCACGATTTGAGCCAGCATTCGTCGTCCAAGCCACGGGCGCTGCATATGACGGCGCTCGATTTGGCCGTGCAAGCGCTGCGAACCGTGGACGAACTTTGGGATGCGAATCCCCAGCTATTGGATGCCGTGCTGTACTTTTTGAACGAGGCGTGGGCGCAGGCAGCGGCGCATCCTCAGGTGTTTGGTGAGTTGCGTACGCAATCAGCGCTGTGGGATGGTCTCGTCGAGCTTATCCGGCGCCCCGTGCCTGTGCCGCCCGCACTTGACGTCGAGGCGGACGAGTCAGCGACGCTGTATGCATCTCGCCTCTTGTGCCAAGCGCATGCCCTGGGTCTCTTGCCATGTGACCTCAGTGCTATGCGCGCGCCACGGGCCCAGCCGACGGACAGGGCCGGCTGTGTGCGCGTGATGCTGGCGCTGTGCTCCGATGCAAGTGCTTTGCAACGTACTCTGCACGATGCGATGCTGACCATGCCGGCTGCTGTGCCCATGACGACGGAGAAGCATTTGTGCGAGACTGCGCCGGACGTGCCTTGGGCCCTGCTGCGCCACAAGCCACAACGCCATGACTATGAGCGCGAACGCGCATTTGGTCCATCGTACATGTATGATCTTCCTACGGTGCTGCGGCGCACGCGTCCTGATCCCTTGTTGGCATCGTCCCAGCAGGCTACACGCTCTGATGTGCTGCATTGTGTGGCGCAGGTAAGTCTGCGGTGGTCGGTCGTGGATGCTCAAGCACGGCGGGCTGTCGCGTGGACGGATTGCTTGGGTATCATGACAGCGCATCTGCTCGCCCAAGCCGAGGCGCAAGGTGCCGCATCCCTGGAGGCCCTGCAGCGCTCGCTCAGCGAAGCGGCGCTGCATATTGGCCCCTTGGCCCTCGAGCAAGACCGCCCCCACGTCGTGACTTTGTTGGCTGTGCTCATAGGCGCCTCGCATGTCCGTCTCGACGCGGCAGCGCTGGAGAAGCTCAGCACGCTGGTCGCCAAGCTCGGTGAATCGTCTGCCTACAAGTTGCCGGCGTTCACGTCACAGGGCGTGCGCTCGCCCCTTGTGCAGCTCATGCTGGCGGTGGCGTCATGCGCGCGCCGCCACAAGGCCGCCTTGCCAGCGCTTCCGACCATGGTCGGTCAAGCGATGGACGTATTTCTTCGTCTCGAGTCGCTCGCGCCTCTGCTAGAGAAGCCGCTGAGTGAGTCGGCACGGCAAGCCGAGAGGGATCTCGATACGCTGGTGGCGTTCCTGCACAAGTGCATGGCGCCTGAGGCGCATGTGCCGGCTTCAACGTGGCTGGGTCCGATCCGAGAGACACGTATGCTTCCTATTTGTGCCGAGCTACTGTCGAGCATGCCACTTACGCCGGAGCACGACGGCGTGGGTGCGCCGCGGACGCACATGCGCTTCTTTATGCCGCTCCTACGCTTTCTCGAGGCTCTTGCATCGCACTCATCGGCGTGTGAGCTCGTAGCACATGCTGGTGTCGTGCGGGCCCTGTGTGCCACGGCGCTCAGCTCGACGCTCGAGCAGGGCGGTCTGGATGCTGTGCAGCCCTCGGGCGAGCCTCATCCCTTGCATGCGGCATGGCTACTGATGCTGCGCATTGTCGTGCGGCTCGTGGAGAATCTGGGGCTCGAAGATGCGCGCGGCCACCTTGTCGATGCGGATGTGCAGGTGTTTGTGTACATGTATGCGGCGCAGCTGCGCCGCTCCCTTACGTTTTCGCCGTTGACCCAAACGAATCCCTTGGATGTGGGGCAGCTGCAGGAAGTGGCCATGGTCCTGCGTCTTTTCCGGAGCATGTGGACGGCGAAGGCGCCTTGCCAGACTGTGAGTGGCGCGTCGCCGCATCAGCGCGCCGCCATGATGCCTCTGGGCGAGCCGTTCCTCCAGGATACCCCACTGCTGTTACAGCAGCTCGCCTATCTCCGCGGCCATGCCGATGAGCTGTCGACGATGCTAGGCTTTGACGCTTCCACGCCACCGACAGCGCCTGTGCTGCAGCATGCACACGAGACTGTGGCCGAGAGTCTGGTCATGCTGCTTACGCTGATGTGGGATATGAGTGGCGCTGATGTGATCATGACATGCGATCCGCACGACTGGCCCATGCTGCCGGCCCTCATCCATCCCTCCATGCACGTGGCATCCCATGCGCCTGCGTCGTTCGGCACGCTTCTTGAGCTCGCCAGCACCCTCACGAAGCAGGTGCAGCGCAAGGAAAGCGGGGCAGCGGAGGCACTCGAGCAGTGCATTGGCCTGTGTGCGACGCAGGCCATGGCCTGGGCTCAGGGACCCATGCCGCGACAAGGGAGCGAGTCCATCTCGATCCATGTTGACCAGGCTCAAGCAGAGCTTGACGCCGGTCTAGGCCGCGATATTGAGGCGGCCATCCAGTCGGCCTCCGAGGCTGACGCCAGTGCGTGGTGGAAGGCACTGTCGGCGTTCCATGCACGGTATATGCAGTCGCGCGTGTAGAGAAAAAGGACCTCCACCCGTAGGATGCCTCTGTTCCGTCATGTCGACGGTGTCGTCATCGCCGCGCCTTTCGGCGCGCGCACGCGCGATACTGACGACGCATCACGATCCGACGGCGACTCATGATGCCTTTGTGATGATGCAGCGCATGTATGGTGATCGCCTTCCTGATGTGAAAGCGCTGCCTGAGCGACTTTGGCATGACGTGCAGCAGGAAGAGTATGCGGCGACGGATGCATTTTGTGATGCGCTTCAAGCCCTGGATAACGAGCTTGCACGTATGTGTGTGGTTACGCAAAGTGCTGAGGACGAGGCTCGTCAGGCGTTGAGCTGCACGGAGCAAGCTTTTGATCGCGCCTGCGATCTCTTAGATCATGCGCATGCGCTGCAGGACCAGATCAGGGCGGCCCAAATGCACCAGCGCTTGGCTGAGCGCCTCCTAACGCGCTTTACCCTGACTTCTGATGAGATGGCCATCGTGCAGGCGCCAGACGCACCTGTGGACGACGCCTTCCTGGGTGTGATGGACCGCCTGCAGACCATACTGGACGAGTCGCTCCTCCTGATGGATGTGAGGGACGAAGACAGCGAAACGCCCGCAGGATCCGCGCAGTCATCTGCGCGCGCCGTGGAAGATATACGCGAGCGTGCATCTTCTCTCCTGCAGACATGCATGCAGCGCCTCGCGCACTGGTGCTCGACGGTGCTCCGGAGTCTGCCGCTCGAAGGCGCCGATGTGACGGCGGCCCTTCGTGAGGCCTTGCGCCGCCTCGCGGCGCGAGAAGACCTATTTCATCCCACGATGACAGCGCTCGCCGAGACGCGCGCAGCTCGGTGGCCCGAGGCCTTCCACATGGCCCTGGTCGTGGGCGGTCCGCCGCCGAGCTACTTACCCCGTCCCATTGAGCTCCATGCACATGATGCCGTGCGCTACGTGTCGGATATGCTGGCATGGGTGCACCAAGCCATCGCGAGTGAGCGCGAGCTCGTTACCTCGCTCTTTGCGCCACTGGCCGCACCTGCCACCACACCCCTCGTCGCGAGTGCGCGGAGTGTTGAGCCGCCTGTGCTGGACGCCCTGATCCACCGCATGCTTGATCGCAGCCTGGCTGGATGCGGCCGACTACTGCGCATGCGCGTCCAGCAGACGCTGCGCGCGGAGCAGCAAGCGCTCTGCCTCCTACGACTCTACTTTGTGCTGAGTTTCTACCGCGACACGCTGCGCCACACGCTCAACGAGACGTCATCGCCGCTTTGCAAGACTGTGGACGAGCTGTACCACATGGCCGATGTGGCCTTCGTGCATGCGCTGCAGCAGCTGCATACACGGCTCGTTGTGCCGGAGCAGCCAGGACGTGACGTGTCGCCTGCGCTCGTCGAGGCGCGCGAGCGTCTCGATGATCTTCTGAAGGAGTGTGCCGACGACAAGCAAGATGCGTCCATCATCTACGCGCGCATCGCGCAGCATCTCGTCGGCCCCATGCACGGCATGTGCATGAAGACGGCGGACAAGATCCGGCAGCATCGCGAGGCGTCGTCGTGGTTCTCGCTCTTTGCCAGGCCTGAGAAAGCGGATGATCCCGAGTGGGACGCCGATGTGTTTCTCGTGCATGCGCTGGCCCCTCTCGCTGACACGCTAAGGAAGTACAGCGCGCTGGAAAGCCGGCACGACGCTGTGCGACGCGACTGCGTCGCTGCCGCCGACCGCCTAAGTCATCGACACTACGTGGCTCTGCACAAGGCGTCGGGCCTGGCGGAAGCAGAAAACGCGCCTCCATCCACATGGTCTACGTCATTCCGGCCAGCCTGGCATGCGTTTTGCGCAGCGCCGCATCTCCTGTTTCCACCTGAGCGCCTGGCCTGCATCCAGGATGCGTCGTTGCGCAATGCCATGCATCGTGCCGCGCTCTTGCGTCTCGTGCACACATATACCCGGCTGCGTGCTCAGCATGCATCCACCGACTTGCCCACGGCGCACGAGGTGGCCATGGTCATGGATGTGAACGAGGCCGTCGATGCGACGCCTATATCTCTGATAGAGGCGGTCATTTCATAGTGCCGCACCAAAGAAGATGGGCGCTGTGCGCTGGTACACCGCCAGATCGTGCTCCGAGAAGCAGCAAAAGACCACGAGCTGCAGGGCCGAGCCGGCCTCGCTGGCGAGGAACGTCGTGACCTCTTCGAGCGCAGCCTTCGTGGCGTCTTCCTTCGGGTAGCCGTACACGCCGGTCGAGATGGATGGGAAGGCCACGGTGCGCAGCTGGTGGCGCACGGCTTCGAGCAGACTGTGGCGGTACGCTGACTGCAGCAGGCGTCGTGCCTCGGATGGCGAGTGCTCCGAGTACACGGGCCCGACCGTGTGAATCACCGACTTGCATGGCAGGCGGTACGCATTCGTGGTCTTGGCCTCGCCCGTGCGGCAGCCGCCCAGGCGGCGGCACTCGGCGAGGAATTCAGGGTGGTCGGCTGCGCGATGAATGGCGCCATCCACGCCACCTCCGCCCAGCAGCGTCGGGTTCGCCGCATTGACGATCGCATCGACCTCTAGCTTCGTAATGTCGCCACAGTACAGCACGATCTTGCGGGCAACGGCATGGGCGTACGGCAGCACGGGGAGACGCCGGACAGAGACGACCATGGTCACGGGCGGAAGGGGAGGTGGGACGGGGTCGTTGGTCCCTGCGTGCCTGGGATATATACGTCCGCGACGCTGTGGCGCCGACATTGTTTTCTCTCCCATTTTCTCCATGAGTGCCACGCCGCAAGTGATCGTGCAGCAGACGCCGCAGCAGCCATCTATGCTGTCGAAGAGTACGTAGCAGGCCTTCTTACGTGTGCAGTGAGCATGGGTGCGGTCATGGGCTCGCTTGTGGGGGCCACGATTGGCTTCATTGGAGGTGGCTTCCAGATTTTGCGGTACGTTTGACGCAGCGCTGACGCAGTGCCGGACCTGGTCCTCGGGGAGCGATGGCGACGCTCGCGCAGTACATGATCTCGTCAGGCGCTACGTTCGGCTTCTTCATGTCGATTGGCTCGGTGATCCGCACCGAGTCGCTGCCGCATGCGCGCGACGAACAGTGGCGCGCGGCGTACCGTGCGGCGGGCCACCGTGTGGCTGTAGCGCAGCGCATCTAACTATACACGGCGGAAACGCGCTTGGATGAAGCGGCGTTCCATGATCGCGCCTGTTTTTCGGTTCGTGTCCGTCCGGACGACCTCCTCGACGGAACCTGCCACGCCACCCGCCTCGGCAAAGAGGCGCTCGACTTCGTCGCGTGTGAAAAAGTAGGCCATCGTGTGGTCGCCGCGGCGGTACCAGTGGTGCGAGTCGCTGAGCAGGCTCGGCTCAGCCCACGGGGCATCGCGCCGCGTGTGGAAGCGCAGCTGAGCGAGGTCCCCACGCGCATAGTCGCGGAACACCACGCTAGCTCCCGTAGGGATATGGTCCAGCAGCGCACGCACGACACGGACTTGCTCGTGCGGCGGGATGGCAGACAGCACGAAAATCAGCGAGAGCGTCGAGACGGCTGGCCAGGCCGGCCGCGCCGCCAAGTGCGCCGATAGCGACGTGTCTTTGACTAGGTCGTACACAAACGCATTGACGCGCTCGGCGTCGTGAGCCGGGTGCTTTGTGACCATGTCGACGGCTCGTGGCGAAAAGTCGCAGCAGTGCACACGCAGCTGCGCGTTCTTTTCCAGGAGCGGAAACACCGTGTTGCCCACGCCGCACCCGACCTCGAGAAGCACGGGCGTGTCGTGCGTCAGCAAGTCGTGATCGTTCTGCCGCAGCTCCTCAAATTCGCGGTCCGTCCAGTGCCGATTTTTGAAGAAGCGGTCCTCATTCGCCTTGTAGAACTTGTCCCATGCTCTGCCGGCATCGCGCTGCGTCTTTTCAATCATGAACGGCGTGCTCACGCGCCGGTTCTGGGCCAGCACGTCGGCACTCGCCGCCGGCAGCGACGCACCACACATGGAGGCGAGGAAGGGCCGCGGTCTGCCTGACACCCACGTGGCCCTGTTGTTTTTCGACCATGACGACGACACGTTCGTCGACGGACGGCGATCCGGGCGCCATGGCCTCGTCCATGCATGCCTATGCTGGATCGCGCGAGTCCGTCGTGCTGCTGAACGACTCTTTCTTCCAGGTGCGGCAGCATGTGCCGTCCCTCGCGCCTGCCGTCGTCGAGGCACTGCAGACGGATATGTACGCGGCGCCGAGCACGGGTGGCGTGGACCGCGATACCGAGTATGCGTACTGCGCCACAGCTGAGCGGTGCTTCGTGTGGCTCACTACGAGTGCGTGTCCGACGTGCTACACGTTCCCGGTGCCCCCGACGAATAGGCCGCCGCACTGTCTTCTTCTTCCGCGCCCCCTGAATGCGAGCGCCGAGCCGGCCCTCCTGCTGTGCACGGCGGACGGCCAGCTCGCGTTCTGGAACGCCGTCAGCGATGCGTTCACGACGACGAGCAGCGTGCCGGGCGTGCGTCTGCCGCTGCACGCTGGCGAAGACGTGTCGGCTGCCGCGCGCATCGACGGCAGCCAGGTGATCGTCGGCACGACGCATGCGCGGCTGTTCGCTGTGCGTGTGCATATGCAGCGTGGCGAGCACCACATGGCGCCGGCGCTGCTGAGCGAGTCGCGCGGCCTGCTTGCGCGCTGGTTTGGCGGTGGCTCGAGTGCCATGCGGGCCGAGTATGCCATCACGTCGCTCGCCGTCGGCACGCCTGACGACGACATGTGCTGCCTTGTGCTGGCTATCAGTGCACGCACGTTGCAGGTATGGCGCGTCCCGCTCACCGCGGGTGCAGGAGCTGGCGCCGCGCCGCGCCTCGTGCACGCCGACACGAGTGTGCACCGCTCCCTAGCGAGCCAGGTGTTGTATGCTCGGGGCCAGCGATTCAGTGCGGCGGAGGCGATGCGCATGGAGATGATGGATGCAGCTTTTGTGCCCGGCGAAGACGCCTTTGTCGTGCTGTACATGGACCGCAGCGCGCCATCGATGCCGTCGTACGGCCTGGCCCTGCTGGATGTGGCGAGTGATGCACCGCTGGCGCCGCGCCGTATTTGGCCCTTGCGCTTCGAAGCTGCAGAAGATCCTCGGCCGGCGGCCCGACCGCGCGTGCTCGTAGCCGAGGCGCAACCGAGCGTCGCATTCGTCTCGTTTGCGCATGCCGTCGTCGTGCAGCTGCTTTGTGACCCATGTGGCTCGGAAGAGTCTCTGCGTCTGCGACATGGCTCAGATCGCATCCTCGGCGCATGCGTACGAGTGAGCGGACAGCGTGCGCAGTGGACGGCTCTCACGTCCAAGAGCGGGACGTGGCATGTCGAGCTGGACGTGCTGCACGCGCAGCAGCAGGCTCTCGACGAGCAGCCTGCGTCGCCGCATGCATTGGATGCCCAGACACGGCGTCTGCAAGAGCGCCTCGAGAGTGCCGTGTGGTTCGATGATCCGGCCCATCCGCTCCAGCTGGATGCGCTACCAGCTCACCTCGATATCGAGGTGCTCGAGCACTGCGTCGTCCGCATCAGCACCGATGTGCTCACGAGCTCGCTGCGATGCATGCCGCCCACAGTAGACTTGCGCACGCAACTAGCGCAGCGCATCGCATGTGCGCTGCGCTTGCGCGATGTGCTGGGTCATAATGGCTACCTCGCACAGCTGTCGACGCGCGTGCGCGCGCATCTGCGGGCCGATGCCGCGCTGCTCGCGGGGGCAAGTGACTTGTGGCGCCTCTACGATGCCGGATCGCATGCCACCGTCCTCGCCGCGGCGATCGAGCGCGTGCTGGGCCCTGGCAGTGAGCGTGCGTTTTTCGAGCAGGCTCTGCCGCACGTGCTAGAGGTGCTCGAGGCGCTGCACGCCCAGCTGGACGCCTCGAATGCGATCGTGTGTACGCGTCTCGTACTAGCGCTGCTACTGGGCGCTAGTCGTTTCCGGTCCGAGCACGGTGCTACGTACCAGCTGCCGCCGACGCCAAGCACACCGACGTGGGTGCCATGGTACGCATCGCCTGTGTGCATCCGTCTACTGGAGGCGCTCTTTGACGCCACGCGCTCGCGTCTGGAGCAGAACGATGCATCCGTGGCGGAGCTGCGGACACAGCTGTGTGCGCTAGCGGAGCAGGCCCTGATGGCCTACGAAGCACGCGAGGCATGCACGCTGGACGATGCTGAAGCGCACGCTGCCGCGCACGCTGCCTTTGCGCACGCCCGTCCTGCGCTGCTACGACCCCTGCTGGCCATCGGCCGCGCCGACAGGGCCTTTGCTTTGGCCGAGCACCACCGCGACTTTCACACACTGGTGGAGCTGTGCTTTGCAGACGCGCACGAAGAAAAGGAGGACGCGAAACGCATCAAGCTCATGCAGGCGCCGCCTCCGGCAGCCGTCGTGCGTGTGGAAGCGTACCTCGACACGTACGGCATGGACTTTGCGAATGAGCTGTACCAGCATTATATCCGGCATGGCGCGCTGCGCCGCCTCATGGAGCCGCAACCCCAGCATGCGGCTCTTGTCTCGGCGTTTCTGGACGCGCATCCGCAGTACGGCCGACTTGCATGGGTGCACGACACGGCCCTCGGCGCATACGACCACGCCCGTCATACGTTGCGCTCCACGGCCGATGCCGAGCGTCTGGACGTCGAGGCCAAGCAGCGCATGCTGAGTCTCGGAAAGCTGATGCACCTCGCGACGCTGCCACGCATGGATGACGCTCTTGCGCCGGCACAGCAGGCCGCGCTCGAAGCCTGGGACGATGCGCTCGATTTGGGCCACATTCAGCATCGCCTCCACCAACGATGGTCCGACGCTGCGTGGATCGATGCACAGACGCCGCCCGAGGCGCAGGCGGAAGCGATCGCCTCGGCTGTTGCGCCGCTGTTGTCGGAGCGGCCGGCTCTGCGCATGCTCTTTGTGTCGCTCGCGCGCGACGTGATGGCCGGTCTCGTCGTGGGCGGTGAAGATATGATGGATCTGCTGACGCTCACTGACCGCTCATTTGCGGCGCCTCCCGAGGCGCCCCTCACCGACCTGGCCATTGCTGCACAGGTGTTTGTGCGTCTTGATACACCGACGCCTGCGCGCCGCGAGGCGGCACTGGCCTCGCTGTGGCGCCGCCTCTTTTTGATGGATGACTGGGAGGCACTCAGCGACACGACGAGTATGACGGACGATCAAGTCCTGCACAATGTCCAGGGCACGGTGGCATTTCACACGCTACAGAGCGTGCTCGCCGACGCCAGTACGGCCAGCACGCTGATGGCCCCTGAATCGGTATGCGCCCTGCCGCCGCCCTCGGTGTCGTTGTTGGTCGAGCGTCTGCAAGGTCTGCCCGATGCGCATATCGAAGCGATTCACGCAGCCCTCCAAGACGAGCACGAGGCACTGGTGCATATCGTGCGGCATACCAAGCTCTCGGCGTACTTTGCGCATATCCTGTCGGTCCGCGACGACATAGTCGCGGAAGACGAGGCGCTCATGCCAGGTGCATCAGATATGGTCCTATAGATCCTTTATGAACGCTTGGCTTGGGTCATTTGGGCCTTGCGCTGCGCACGCCGCTTGGCCAGGTCTTTCCGCCTTGCCTGCTCGGCGGGCGTGAGCTTCTCAAATTTCTCCTGCTGCGCACGCCGACGCTCTTCCTCTTCAGCCTCCGCCGCCTCGGCCCTGTCTTCACGCGCGTGCCGCTCCGTCAGTTCCTGGCCGACCTGTGCCCTCGTCTTTTTGAGCGTCGTGTACGTTTCAGGACGCAGCTGAAGGATGTCGGAACGGCCTGCGGACGTCTGAGCCAGGGCATCCGCGATATCGAGCACAAGCGCAAGGAGCGGCAGACTCGCGCTAGCCTCAGAGGCCGTGCGGGGCACGCGCATCGTCAGCTCCAGACGCTCTACGCGCTCGGACTCCGGCACGGCGCCCGATGTCGGCTCGCGTGCGGGCTGGTCGGTATACAGCAGCGACACAAAGAAGCGGCCGCCCGGTCCATGAAGCCGTTCAGCCACACCCAATCGGGCACGCTGCTTGTCGCCACGCGGGCCTATGTCGCCGAGCCAACGGTCGGTGGCATCGCCCGACTCGGACGCAATCGCAAAGCGCGCATCCAAACCACGCAGCTCACTGGCATTCTCACTGTCTAGGACGCGCGCAAACTTCATGTCAAAGCGGTCGTGGCGCATGGCCCGCAGCTCGGTCTTGTCAATGATCGCGAAAGTGGCGCCGTTGATCCGCGGCGTCGAAGGCAGCGTCAGCGTCAGCGTCAGACGGTCAGGCCCGCACCATGGCACGGCCGGCAGAGTGAAAATGTCGTACAGATGCTGGACTGTCCAGAGTAGCGGGTCGTGACGTGGCCGCAGCGAGAGCGTAGCATGCAGCGTGGACACACCACGACGACCTGTCGCGTACAAGCAAGCCTCATCTGCGCCATTCCACACAAGCGGGGGCACTGCATGCCCGGGCTCCGCGCCGACCTGCGCAAACTCACTCTCAAGAGCTTTGGCATAGGTATGGTGCCAGGCACGCACGCGCCACCGGTTCCGCAGGCGGCCAATCATGGCAAAGACGAGAAACACAAGCAGCGCACCGATCAGGGCACCCTGGATATAAAAAGGTTTGGGACGAAATACCAGCTCGTTGTTGAACAGTTTTCCTGTCCACCACGGTGGGCTTTCATCCCGCTGTAGCTCAACAGCCCAGTGATACAGTCGCTGCAGCGGCCGCGCAGCTGGCTCCATCGCGACGGTCGCGTTGCAACGCAGGCGGAACACGAGGCGACCGCTGCCGCCTGATTCTCGGCCGAGATGTTATGGTCCCACCGATCCGCCGCACGTACGAGGGAGCCGCCACCGAGGGCGGGAAGCTCGGTGGGTGAAGGAGAACAGCGCGTCAAGCTGTTCATGTCGCCATAGCACCTTCCTTGGATAGAGCGATGGCCGCTGCCCCTCAGGGACGCGTGACACGCATGATTGATTTGCTGGTGTAGGATGTGGAGAGGCTCGGTCGGTCCACAGCCGCCACTTGCGTGGCTGTTCTGACACTTCCCATCACTGTGAATCTCGCCCGACTGTGAGTGTGGTCACCTACCTGATAGGCAGTCCCAACTCGAGCCGAAGCGTTATTCTGCAAGAGAAAAAGTCTGGCCAGTGACTCTGGCCTACAGAAATCCCATATGGACAGAAAAGACGCGACACCAGGGTTCGAAGACCCGCTCTCGGCTGAGGGCATGATGGTGGAAAAGCCTGTCCAGCGTATTAGTGTGATGGATCACCATGCCTTCGCCGAGAAATACTTGGCAGACCTAGGTCAGGAGGAGGCAGACTTTCAGGTGTGCCATTGGCCGATCCAGTCCTGGCATGCTCTCGACAAGCGCATTACGGGACCCGAGTTTGAGTGCGGTGGGCACCGGTGGCGGATCCTGCTCTTCCCCTTCGGAAACTCGAATGGTCAGCCTTATGACATGGTGTCTGTGTACCTTGACTACGCTGACAACAAGGACACGCCAGAAGGCTTTCACGCATGCGCACAATTTGCGCTAGTGATCTCGAATCCCAACGATCCCACTCTCTTCTCCACGAGTCAAGCTCACCATCGCTTCACGACGGAGGAAATGGACTGGGGATTCACCCGCTTTAACGAGTTCCGCAAGCTGGCTGTCCCCCTCGACAAGCGCACACGACCGATCATCGAAGACGACCAAGCTGTCGTTTCAGCCTTCGTACGCGTCCTCAAGGATCCCACGGGTGTGCTGTGGCACAACTTTATCAATTACGACTCGAAGAAGGAGACGGGCTACGTGGGTATGAAGAATCAGGGCGCCACATGCTACATGAATTCGCTGCTCCAATCCCTCTTTTTTACCAACTATTTCCGCCGTGCTGTGTATCAGATCCCAACAGAGAATGACATTCCCACAGACAGCGTGGCCTATGCGCTCCAGCGCGTGTTTTATCAGCTTCAGACGAGTCATCAGCCGGTGGGAACGACCGAGCTGACGAAGTCCTTCGGCTGGAAGTCCCTCGACTCGTTCCTACAGCACGATGTCCAGGAGTTCAATCGTGTGCTCCAGGAAAAGCTGGAGATCAAAATGAAGGGCACGGCGGCCGACGGTGCTATTAACCGCCTGTTTGTCGGTAAGATGAAGAGCTTCCTGCGCTGCGTCAACGTGCAGTACGAGTCGGCTCGTTCGGAAGATTTCTACGATATTCAGCTCAACGTAAAGGGCATGCTCAACCTGGAGCAGTCATTCTGGAATTATATTCAGACCGAGATGCTAGAAGGCGATAACAAATACCACGCGGAAGGCTATGGTCTCCAAGATGCCGAGAAGGGCGTGGTGTTTGAGAAGTTTCCGCCTGTCTTGCATCTCCAGCTCAAGCGCTTCGAGTACGACTTGGAGAAAGACATGATGGTCAAAATCAATGACCGCCACGAATTTCCCTTGTCAATTGACCTCAAGCCGTTTTTGATCCAAGAAGCCCAACACGAGCCTTGGGTATACAAACTGCATGGCGTGCTTGTTCACTCGGGCGACTTACACGGTGGTCATTACTTTGCCTTGATCAAACCTGAGCCCGACAGCAACTGGTTCAAATTTGACGACGATCGCGTCACACCCGCCACGCTCAAGGAGGTGTTGGAAGACAACTTTGGTGGTGAGATGGTGCCGCCCGGCGGTATAAACCGCCATCCCAGCGCCACGGCGCCCATTCGTGCGATGAAGCGCTTCACGAATGCTTACATGCTTGTGTACGTGCGCGAGTCCTTGATGGACGAGGTGCTGAAGCCCATCGGGCCAGCCGATGTGCCTGACTACCTCAGTGAGCGCATCGAAGACGAGCGCATACAGATGGAGATCCGTCGCCGCGAGCGCGAAGAGCAGCACCTGTATCTGACCACCAAGATTGTCACAGAGGACCTATTCCGCACCCACCAGGGCTTTGATCTGGCCACGTTTGACGACCGCATAGGGTGCCCAACGGACTTGCCGACGTTCCGAGTCCTCAAGAACGAACCGTTTGTGAGCTTCAAGGCGCGACTGGCGAACCACTTTGAGCTGCCTGAGCAGTTAGTGCGGCTGTGGGTCCTGGTCAACCGCCAGAACAAGACGGTGCGTCCTGATGCCATTGTACCTGAAAACGATCCGAGTCTCACGCTGGAAGTGGTCCGGGATCGCATGGCATCTCGTCAGAACGACTTGCGCTTCTTTATGGAAGTCTTGGATCCCAACAGTCTGGCCATGGCACACTTGGATCCTGCGACTCGGAACGATGCCATTATGATTTTCCTCAAGTACTTTGACACGTCGCGGCAGAGCCTGCTGGGTGTCTCGCGCATGTACGTGCAGCGACACATGAAGGTGAGCGACTTGGTGCCTACGATCAACGAGCTTATGCGCTGGCCGCCAGCGACACAGGTCAAGATGTTTGAAGAGATCAAGCCCGGGATGATTGAGCAGCTCAAGTTTAAGGCTACCTTTGCGCAGAGTGAGATTCAGGACGGTGACATTATCTGCTTCCAGATCGAGCTGTCTGAAAAAGATGCGAACGACTATGAGATGCAGCAGCTGTACTCCAATCCCGTACAGTTTTACGATTTTCTGCAGAATCAAGTTCGTCTGCTGATCAAGCCTCGCAACGAAGATGCTGTCGGCCAGCCCGAGGTGGAACTTACCTTGAATAAGAAAATGACGTATGACATGCTCGCCACCAAGGTCGCAGAGCGTCTAGAGCAGGACCCACTTATGCTGCGCTTCACCGTGGCGAATGGTCCGAATGGTACTCCCAAGACGGTGCTCAAGCGCTCGGCCAACCAAACTATCAACGAAATCATCCAAACGAGCTATCTGCAGGGACCAGCGAGTTTGCTCTATTACGAGATTTTGGATGTGAGCATCATCGAGCTGGAGACCAAGCGTTCGCTCAGCGTGTCGTGGATGGGCGCACACAACAAAGAAGACCCGCATCTCTACACATTCTTGCTCCCCAAGACGGCTACTGTGCATGAACTGGCAGATCAGCTAGCCAAGCAAGTCAGCCTTCGACCGGATGGCACACACAAGATCCGGGTATTTGTGTCGGCTGCTTTGGGCCGCTTACAACGCGAACTGCACATGTTTGACAGTATCAACAGCATCCCAGAGGGCACAGAGCTGTTTGCCGAGGAAATCTGGCCGGAGGAGCTGGCTTTGGGCGAGGACGCGAAATTGGTCCACATGTGCCATTTCTTCCGAGATGTGGCGCGTGTCCACAGCGTGCCGCTCCGTTTCGTCCTACTGCGCAACGAGCGCTTTGCGGACACGGCCAAGCGCATCCAGGCGCGTCTTGATGTGCCGGACAAGGAGTTTGCCAAGTTCCGCTTTGCCCTCATTCAAACGAGCCAATACAAGCAGCCCACCTACTTGGAAGATGACGACGTGGTGTTCGACCACAAGTTTCTGCCAGACGACGTCATTGGCATAGACCACATGGATCGAAGTGGACGCGCCAGCCGGCTCTATGGCCTGCATCCACAAGACCGCGGGATCCAAATTCGCAGTTGATAGAAAAGAAAAAACTTTCTCTATGGCAGTTCGTGTGTGAGACCGTGACGAATCGACGTGCGCAGCGCCTCACTAATGTCAGGGTGCATGCCCACATAGGCCAGAAGCAAGGAAACGGGCAGGGTAAAAGGTCTGCGCGATACACGCTCGGAGACGCGTTCACTCTCCACGAAACCAAGCTCTGTGCCATTGTACTGCAGCGAGAGGCCATATGTATGAGCCTGGGTCTTCTGGACAACGAGGTCCAGGGCGTGTCCACGATGGACTTTGGTGCGTGGGAAGAGAGACTTGAGGTCGTGCACGTTGCGAGAGAGGGTTTTTTCGACCTCATCGGACATATCATACGTGTCGGGCAAGGCTCTTGCATGTTTTGCACGCACATTGATAGCACGCACGAGTCCGTCTCGGAGATGCGCAAAGTCAGTGGACCGCACAGGCATGATACGGATCGCACACGGCACGCCAGCCTCGAGCCAATCCTGTAGTTGCTTTTCCAGATCCACGTCACCAGATGCTAGTGGTTTCCTTGAAGCCTCTAGGGCATCCTCCGCCACATACAGGCCCGCCACATAGACATGAAAACCGAGGAACGTGACAGTGCGCACGCCGAAGCCCACGAGGCGCAAGATCGAGCTCGTATGATTCACATTCGTGCCGGCTGTCTGCATGTAGACGGGCACATCCATGGAAGACTTGGGTTCCTTGACAGTGCGATCCATGGGTGCCTCTAGATAGAGGGGCAAGGCTGGCACAGCCATGGCAGCCGCCACCGAGGCACCCGCTATACCCAGCCACAGTGGCCAAGACACACGACGAGCCGCGTACGCCCTGGTGTGAGACATGCGCACTGGCACACGCAGCGCGATGGCCGTGCTACTTGAATAAGCTTGGCGCACCACAGGTCTCCAAGGCAGCATTCCGTATACGAGTGGTCAGTGTGTGGGGGGAACTTGTGGCCAATGAGACCGTGTTCATTTTCCCCTCCCATAAGCTCCACCATGCCATTTACGCCCGACTCGGACTTGGAGCTGAGCTTCCCCGCAGAGCTGATCCCGACGGACTTGAATGACCGGCTCGCGCAGCACAATTTGCATATCCGACCGCTCGCTTCGTCTGACCATGGCCGCGGTCACATCCGAGTGCTTGCTTCGCTGACGTCCGTAGCTGATCCAGGCGAGAAGGCATGGCGGGAACGCTTCTATGAGCTAGCCAAGTCAAACACGTCCGCGAGTAAGTACTACATTTGTGTCATTGTATCAAAAGAGACGGATGAGCTTGTTGCTACGGGCACTGTGTTTTTGGAGCCCAAGTTTTTGCGCTCGCTCGCGACGGCGGGCCACATTGAGGATATCGCCGTGGACACATCGATGCAGGGTCGGGGTCTGGGCAAGATCCTTATCAGTGCACTGACGACGCTGAGTGAGAAGGCCGGTGCGTACAAGACGCTGCTGGACTGCAGCGACGACAATGTGCCTTTCTACAAAAAATGTGGTTACGACGTCAAAGGCCTTCAGATGAGCAAGTATACATAGCCTTTACTGGAGAAGGAACGCCTTGACGGTGTCGATAAATGCACCTGGTGCTTCGGATTGGCACCAGTGGCCCGTCGGAAGAACTTTGAGCTGCATACTTGGGAAGTACGCCTTGCACAGCGGTATATTGTGGCGGTTGATGTACTTGCTGCGCTCGCCCTTGACAAACAGGGTAGGGCCATTCCATAGGCGCTCTGGAGCGGAATGCTCATCGACGGGAGGGGCATAGGGAAACTCACCAATCTCCTGGAGCGCGTGCATAATCTTTTCCACGGGTATGCGGAACTGCATTGTTTCTCCTTGGCGCTCGAGGTTCGTGAGCAGGAACTGGCGCACAGACAGATTCGGCTCGATTTCTTTCAGCATCTTGTCTGCTTCACTGCGTGATTGTACCTGCTCCTTGTTGATCTCCACCATGCATCTAGCATACCGCATAAATTCAGGCGAAATGGGACCGGCAGCTGGCGTCATGTCGACACTAATAAGGTGCGAGAGAGCATGACTTGGTAGCCTTGGGTTCAATGCCATAGTTTGTGCAACTTTTCCTCCCATGGAGTGACCGATCAGCGTCACATTCGAGAGCTGTTTATCCGAGAAGAACTTTTCAATGTCACCGGCCATGTCGAGGTAGGTCATCGTGTCTGCATGAGGCGAGGAGCCGTGATTTCTCATATCCAGTGTGTATATAGGCAAAGCGAATTCTTTTACCATGGCCTTGGCAAGCGAACGCCAGTTTTGTTTCGATCCATAGAGACCATGACAGATCACAAGTGCACTGGTCTTTTGGAACATGGGCCTATCAGATGGGGATGGCTCAAATACTTCGTGAGCAAGCTCTAGTGGCTTGCAAGTCGTTCTTGACGTGCTGAATGCACGAGATGCAGTGGATGCAAGAACGCGATGCAGCGTCACACGAAACATGGTGGCACAGCGGATCCTCGCTCAACGTGTTCGGTCTATGTGGAGAAGTCAGGGTATGGGTACCGAGACTTGATGTGTCCGTAGCTGCGCGTCTATGGAGCTTACCAAGGCGGGTCCTCACCAGTGCACTGGCGACACCAGGTGTAATGCTCAGCATCTTTCTCGGTGCACCCCTGGAAACCAAACAGTCGGAAGCAGTCAAAGTACGACTTGACACATTTGTAGCAGATGTCATCGTCCCTCTTGACGTGATCTCGGCGACGAATCATGCCGTGCGGGTCACTTGCGAGAACAAGGGAGAACAGGGCAAATAGGGCGAATAGGTTCAAAAGCCACTTCATAGTAGATACAGAGGTGACGCGGCTCCATCTCTGTGGGCCTGATCGTGTCTGTGCGTGTACGTTCGGCCGAGTGCACGAGGAGAAGCGCGGCGTGCCCTGTACTGTCCTGCGCGGCCGGCAAAACGGATTTGGTCTAGGCGAAAAAGGCACCACTTTTGCCTAGTGCGCCAAGGCTGTCCCGCCTATGAACGCGCACGATCCATGGCTGCCGCATGCCATGCCGAAAAATGCGCTCGCAGATCCGTTGTACCAGTATGCTGGACCAAGCCAGGCCAGCGACTCGGCATCGATTCTTTCTGGCACGGGTTCTACAGGGTATGCGGAGTCTGTCCCAGCGCGTGTAGCGACTAGTGCACCGCCTTCCCGGAGATCTACGCGCTCGAATGGAGCGCTCAAGACTGTACATTCGTACACAGGTGCGAATGACACGCTTTTTGTACAGCTGCACACCCCACCACAGACGTCGCCTACTTATATGGGGGGTTCCAAGGAAAGAGAGAGCGGCGCGATTCATGGTCGCCTGATTCTGCATTGTACGGACAAGTCAAGGGTAGCGCAGGTGCGCATGAAGCTCAAGTGCGTCGTATCTATCCTGGCGCCGCGGGCTTCACAGGCTACCAGCGGCACTGCGCCCAATTTTTCTGGGCTCACGCCTTCGACGGCATCGACGTCGTCACGCGAGCAAATGCTGGTGCAGATTGACTACAGCTTTAATCCCAACGAGGCAAAGTACTGTGCTGCTAAAGGAGCTGCGGTAAGCAAAAATACGACAGGACGGCTGGACCGCCGAGGATACTATGAATGGGAATTCCACTTGGATACGCCTGAAAAAGGACCAGGGAAAAGCACTCTGGCAAATGGCTTCCCTGGCGTGGGCACGTATTATCCATCGAGTTATGTGCTTGAAAGTGATCCGAACAAAAATGGAAAACGCGAAGAATGGGCCAGCGTGAAATGGTATCTCAAGTTTACGCTCGAACGGCCGGGCCTGTTTCGTTCTAATGACCGAGTCCTCATTCCCTTTATCTATCTTCCACCACCGCCCGATAATGCTAGCTCGCTTTTGATTCGGCGACAGGCTCTCTCTACACAAACGCAAAATTTACTCAGTACGATGTCTGGATCCGCGATCCTAAAAAAAAGCCTCTCTGAGCCGGTCTCTACTTGGAAGACGTTTTACTTCACGCTGTCGTCGGCTTCGCTGGGGCAACCTGTCAAGCGGTCCTTGGTCGACAAAATGTTTGGCACAAAAAAGCCCAGAGAAGAACGCTGGGGTATTTCATTGCCTGGCAAACCAATTCCCGCCTTCCCATTACGTTCTATTGTGCCATTTGTTCTTACGCTCGTGCATAGTGCAGGCGTTCCATTGGTCGTGCACCCAGCTGTTTCGCTCATTCAGACGGTCCAACTGCGCGGTCGATCCAATGCTACACACACAAAACATATTGCCTTGGCCAAGGTGATGCCTTCTTCGCTGAACAAGTCAGGCATGCAACAATGGTTTGGATGGGTTCAGTTCCCCAAATGGTGCAGCCCCAGCTTTGAAACTTCGATTTTAGGCTTGGAATATTTTTTACAGGTCAAGCCACTCAATACACCTGAGGCGCATGTACTCCAGACCATCGCACTCGGTCTGTATTGTATGCCACCTCGACTTGCACAGCAGTTGAACACGGCTTCTGTCAATCGTCAGGCGCTGCAACAAGTGGCTCGAAGACAAATTTCCAACGCAAGTGCCCTTCGGCCTGATGTGCCACTTCGCAGAGTTCCACCGCCTTTACCTCCTACGGCGACCTCTATACCAGTGCCTGTACAGGATGTGCAATATGACGATCCACGACAGGCTGGTATGGCTGGCATCGGACGAGCGCATCTGCAGCCACCTGTGCCAGCGGAATCAGCTTCTGACACTGACTTCCAGCCGACTCAGACTGCACATGAAATTCCTCACGTCGAAGCCGAGAGCACTGGCGGCCAAGTTGATGAGGCACCCGTGACTGAAGAGGAATCAATTACGAGTCAAATTCTTGCTGATCATATCGCGGACGAAGATGGTTTGGTGCACGACGCAGGACCACTCACGCAAGAGCAGGAAGCCGCATGGACCATGGATATTCTCGCTAATGCTATGAACGAAGATGATGTGACCGCAGGCTTTGATTTACCGCCATCATACTTTGAGGCGACGGGTATCATTGATAATGAGGAGTCGTAGTGAAGTTGCACGTGATCATGAAACAAAAAGCGAAAAAATTCCCATAGCAGCTTCTCTTGCGCACTGTGCGTCGTGGAGCCAAGGCCTTGGGCCAAGGTCTGGAGCACAGCGCGCGACGTCCATTAACAGGGATCTCTAGTCCAAAGGCCACTGGTACTCGCCCTGATGCTAGTTTCTAGTCCTGCGAGTGGGAAGGTCCGCGTGCGCCTCGTTGCTCTTTCTCGTTGTGAGAGACAATTAGCGGACCAGTGTTCAGCGTGGATGTATGCATAGTAGCGCCAGTCATGGTGGTATGCAAGAATTTTAGTGCTCCCTCTACAGCTCTTGCTGGGCGAGTGGCGTAAAGCCCTGAGGTTGGCCCGTACCAGAAACGACTCTTGCGCAGTAGGCCTTCGCGGCGCTTTCCCCGGGATATGTCCCGCTCGGAGACACGTGTAGGTATCGCCGGCGGAGATTGGAAAAGGGTCTACTCGATGAGGACGCCAAGAGTCTTGCGTACTCAAGCTACGTGCATACTAGCTCTACGATGACGCTGGCTCGTTGATTGAAACTTGTGGGTTTTCCTGCATGTTGGAGCAGCGAGGTCGCTTACTACAAGCTTGAGTGCAATCAGTGGCGCCTCTTTGACAGAGTTAACTCGACGCGAGACTACTCTTGGAGTAGGGATCCCTTTCTTGGATGGTTCGCTCATAGTATGTACATAATGTGCTGTGCTTGTATCTCGCGGATGTTGTAGACGGTTGTGTGGTCAGACAATACTGTCGTGACTTTTCGTGCTTCCTTTGGAACGAATCGCCTTGATGGCGTGCTCACTGTATTTTTGGGTGGAGAATGCCATTTCGTGCTCCATGATGAAAGTCTACGCCATTTCCAGAACCCTAAGCCCATGTGGCGCTGCTTCCCGAGCTCGGGGATAAGATGAGCTATAAAGGCGAGGGAAGGAGCCCGCTACTTTTCAGAATCGAACAAACATGGCATCTATCACACCAGCGACATCGACCGTGCTCGAGACGCGCCATCGCATGGATGGAGTAACGACCGTCAAGGCTGACTTGATTCAGCCAGGCGCATCAGCCATTGCACCCAAGGAACCTCTTCGAGTTTCTGGGCTGCTCGATCGCCTGTACGAGTTCGATGAGCTCACGCCGGCTCTGGGACGCACGTATCCAACGCTCCAGCTCCGCGACTTGTTGCACCACGAAAAGGCGGACGAACTGATCCGTGACTTGGCTATTGTAATCTCCCGCCGGGGCGTGGTATTTTTCAAAAACCAGGACTTGTCACCCCATGAGCAGAAGTTCGTCACGGACCGCTTGGGCCATGTCACTGGCAAACCCGCGAGTTCAGGACTGCACATTCACCCTGTGTACAATGCCGAGCGGCAAGGCAAAGATCAAGTCGTGGATGAGAACGGCACACAGAACAAAGATAATGAAATCAGTGTGATTTCAAGCAATCTGCATCGCTCGCTGGATGTTGCGCCCCGCTCCAGTGCGGACGAGTGGCACAGTGACATTGCTTTTGAGCCTGTGCCTGCTGACTACACATCGCTGAAGGTGCATACGATGCCACATACTGGCGGCGACACATTGTGGGCGAGTGGCTACGAGGTGTATGACCTACTTTCTCCGCCTTTCCGCGCGATGTTTGAAAAGCTAGAAGGCTTTTACTATCCGCCAGAGTTTACTATGTCTGCTGCGCGCCACAATTACCAGTTGTACGCTGGACCACGCGGGGCGGCAGAGAACGTGGGCACGCATCTTACGGCGAGGCACCCACTCATTCGCACGAATCCCGTCACAGGCTGGAAGTCGGTGTTCGGCATCGGCCACCATTTCCACCACATTGTGGGCGTGAGCGCGGACGAGAGCGATATGCTTAAGCGCTATATCCGTGATCTGGTGACACAAAACCACACAACTCAGCTGCGATACCGTTGGGGCAAGAACGACCTGGCGATATGGGATAATCGATCCACATACCATGCTGCGACGCCCGACTACTTTGAGCTTGGACCGCGCTCTGGAGTGCGTGCTGTCTCGTGTGGTGAGCTCCCTTACTTTGATCCAAACAGCCGGTCGCGACGTGAAGAGCTGCAGGGCAAGCTGATCTAGGTTACATGGTAGTATACATTGGTTTTGATTTTCAGCAGGCATCCTAGCTTTGAAAAAAGGGCAAGGTGTTTTGATTTTGCGACTCAGCAGAACGGCTTGATGCCAGCATTGCCCTGTCGCTGCGAGCCTGTCTGGCACAAAGACGTCTCTTGCACATTCTTGCGCCTAGGCAGTTTTGATGCCGACAGGACATTGATGCGGTTATTGTATCGCAGCAAAAATGGCTCAAAATTCCTCGTGGGTACATGGCTAATCAAGTCATCCCGAGAAATGTCTTTGAACACATAGCGCTAGAGAGATTGACAAACACCCTTCAGACTTGGTTCGCAAGACTTGTCTCACCATGGCCATGAGAACTGAGGTAGATCACACCACCAAGTCTTGATATTCAGCGTGAGAGTGCCAAGACTTGGAAGTGTTTGTGCATTTGCCCTCAGACGCGCTTGTGATTCGGCATGCATTTTGCTGTTGCGTCAATGATCCGGCTCCCAATAGACAATAGATCTTGAACTGATGCTGCAGTCCATGTAGTAGCATACGCAATGATCTTGCTGTACATTTTATTTGAGTATGAGCGCGGTGGAAGGAAGACGGCGAGATTGGCGTCGCTAGATTCGCTTAAGTTCCCGTTCCAACTCATCGCAGCACATCGGGTTGAATTTGCAGGGCAAGTCTTGGGGCGATGCATTATGTACTGACGTATGTCAACTGATCGTGTACATATTCACGGAAAACGAATTCTTAGATGAGGCCTTGGGTCCGAGCCTTGACATGCACGTCCACTTAATGGTTCGCATGTTGCTCTCTGAGTAGCCATTGGGCCTATGTGGACATCCGCATCAGTGCAACGAATCGAGTAGAGCTTGGTACATATCTGTTCGATTATAAAGAGCCAAGATAGGTGGCCTCTTTTTCCTAAGAACAATCCTGTTTGGATAAGTTCTAACGTATTGTGCCAAATGAAAGGCAAAAACCCCTATGAAATAGTGGAAACGCTTCCACTTTCCCCACGATAATTCAAATTGTCATTCAATATCACTCTAAAACCTTAACATGATCCGGAAAAGGCAAAACGTGACCGCACTCTGGGGATATAACAGAAATGAGTGGTGAATTTATGAACCCTGTAGACATTGACAGGACTAGTTAGATCCTGGCCCTAAGGCTCGCCATCTATACATGACCCAACCCATAGTCATTCAGTCTACCCATTTCCAGACCTAGTTGCTCTTCCGCTTGCCAACCTTGATCTTAAAGGGCCTGTCAAAGTCAACGGCAAATGTGATATGGCGGAGGAACGACTGGCCCAACACGAAGCCGTGGGGTTCAAACATAAGAGAGCCTTGTACGCCAATCTTGACGGAGCCAACAATGGGCAGGAGGCACTTGCCGTGATACTTATTGCCTGTAATATCTTCTTCAGGAATCTCCACGTCTAAGAGGCCCAGGGCTTCAGAGAACTTGAGCTTCGGCGGGTTCTTGCAGTCAACCAGGCCGACAATATTACTACCATTGTCCACCTCCTTAACTTCAGCACCGATTTCGCTAAAAATCCTTCTAGCATTGAGAGCTGTGGTGATAATACCATGAGTGCCCGTATCAAAATGAAAGACCACAGGTACACCACCGTTGAACCTGCCCTTCATACCAGCGTGGTTCTGAGTAATGCCCGCGTTGACGACTTCCTTGAGGCCGCCTTCAGCCAGGGATTCATCATGCTCTCCGATAACGAGCTTTCCGCCGTCACCGATGGTCATTTGCCACTTGCGATTGTCAATCACGCGTTGATCCCTTAGGTTGGAAATAAGATCAGCCTTTTTCGGCAGAGTCTTGTACCAAAAATTCTGGGCGAGACCAGGATACAACAGGCCCAAGATACCGCCGATCTTGTCGTCCATCACAACGCTGTAGTACTTCTTACTTAGCATACCGATAGGGAACGACTTGGCTGTCAAATCTCCCACTGAGAAGTCATCCAGGATCAAAGGACCATTGGCCTTTCCGCCACTTAAGTATGAAACCGTGAACACCCCAAGCGGTTCGGAAGCCGAGCTCGACTCATTGGGCTGGTAAAACGAATCTTTCACGATCGTAGAAGGACTGCCAATGTCCACAATGATCGGCACCTTTTTCTTCTCTGAACCAATCTTCACATCAATAACAACATCACCAAGCGTATCCTCGACAGAGGCCGAGCCGCTATCACCGCGCTTCTGCAATGTGGCGTCGCTTTCATTAAGAAGAGCTTGACGCGACACCCACCTATTAACATCGTTCAACAAGGCATCGGCGCGCTTATCTGTTGGAATGTCGGTCAGCGACTTGCCAGCGAGGCCGAGATCCAGCTTTAATGCCGAGGCACCAGCGATCGTGACGAGCACTCCGGCCAGAATGTTTTGCGAAAGCTTCATCAAGGCGATTTCGACAAGTCTTCTGTCCGTTCCCTTGGCCTTTTATGCGACTGGCTCCTTTGCACGGTTCCACATATCGAACCATCAGCTTCGCACGAGATTGGTCAGATTGACAGAGTCGCGAACGAGTTAAAATTTTCTGTCCCCTTATTTAATTTAAGCTCCATAATTAAAACGAGTTTGAAGGGATCTCTGGACGTGAGCCACGTGAATTCGTATCGGAGTTTTCGGTCTTGCGTGCGATGCAATTCGGAACCGACGTTAAGTACGCATAATATCGAGTCAAGAGCGCTACCAGAAATATTCGCTCGCCTGCTGAGGCACGAAGGTACGGCATTGAGCCTAGTTCAAGGAAGATCGGGTTGTGGCTTAGCTTTGGTGCATCTATCAGGACATTCTTAGACTGCGGGGCAAACTTGATGTAGGTTTGTGTAAACTGGAGTATTTGCCGTGCTGGGCATACATTGTGCACGAGGAGTGAGGCATTCGCTCAATCCGCTAAATACGTACGATGATCTAACAAGAACTTGATGAGAAGCCACAGGCTATGTTACGCAACAATATGTGACACACGAAGAACGAACTGTGTCTAGGTATTTGATGGATTCGATGCCGTTGCTTAAACTTCGCGTTCATGCATGAATATTCGTATTAAAACGGCGAGTGAAGGCATTCAGGATAATGAAGGGAATACTTTGAATTTGGAGTATGCTTAGAGCTACTCATGATGCACCGTGCATTGACGCCAATATCAAGCTTAAAGTCATGGGTGAATAAGTGAGACACCTTTACCGTCATGCAACCTTAGGTGATGGACGAAATGAATGACACCAGCGCCTTTTGAGTTGGAGTGCAACTCGCGCCAGACATGCTTCACAGGCATCATCTGCTACTCTAGATTGTACTGGAACCCGCGATACATTGAGCGTGATACATCGTAAAAATGATGCCTGTCGCGATGGACTCGAACGAAAAATAAATACGTGAACAAGAGGCGCCCAGAGACTTGCTCCTTGGAGTGTCTGGGCACTTACAAAAGCAGTATGAACCACAGTACTGCATGAATAGTCGCGAGTGTAGGGCCTCTTACGCAGCTCAAGATGTACGAAATCTTTCGCGTCTCGATTTGCAAAAAGGTACCTTGATGATGATCGAGTATGTCTCGCTCGATGATTGACACTCCAGTTTCGCGGTTTCTTTTGACAAAGTGCTCAAGATACTGCTTGTTTGACTGACAAGCGCTTGGCTTACATTCTAGCTGCCTTTGCTTAGGGTAACTTCCTTTAATGTCCGTATAACGTATGTAGGCACTAGGAAATGCTGAGTGAGGAGCAGGGTGCGCTGAAACAAAGAGGCCATTCTGAATTAACATGGGTAGAACGAGACTGACGACATAAACTAGACCCTGAAAGCCGTTGCAAGACCAGAAAAATGTCATGGAGCATCACTCCAGCATTCCTACACTTGACATGCTGTCGAAGTGGACATTGTATCACACTCCTGCTAAAGTACAGGACATTTGCGCTAATCATAGCAGCCCAAACATACAAACTGACAAACGGGGATACATGCTTTAACAGGCGTTGAACCCTGTCCGGCTTGCTGTGCGTGCACTGGTGAGCTGCATTTTTGCAAGCGCGAGAGCGCTGATAGGCTTGATACAATGAACTGGGGCAGTAACCCTAATAGCTGTGGTACACGTGCAAAAGGTGACCAATCAAAAAGCAAACTTCGTAAATGAAACATTTTTCTCAAGCTTCATGGCTGAGGTCATGAAGCGTTAAATAGAAGTGACTGGCAAGGGGTTGCGTATCAGCATTTTTATCGTCATGTTCAAGTCTTTCCTGGTTCTTACTGCTGCCGCCGCTTCGCTCGTTGCTGCCTCGGACCGTGTGTCTGTCAAGGGCTACACTGCTGACGCCAAGGGCTCCCTGGACTGCAAGTTCGGCAGCGGCGACATCCTAAAGAAGTGCGGCACCTGTGCCCAGAGCATCACCGAGTGCGCTACCTCGAACCCCAACAAAACAGAGGAAATCTGCGTTAGTGAGATTGCCTCGTTCGCTGGCGACTGTGGCGGCTGCGCTGTTGACATCCTCGAGTGCCTTTAAATGCCAAGATGCACATCGCATAACTGTGACTATGGTGCTGCCTGATAGTGGACCCCTTCGTAGTAGCCAGATTTATTAATTTACCTATGCATTTTTTCGTCACCTTCAAACAGATGGATTGCATGGGCGTCTGGACATCGCAAAATGTGGTGAGTACTGTTGGTGGTCTGGGTGCTAAATACCGAATGCATGTTCAAAGGGGAATGCAACATTGTTTAGTGACCTGAGATCCACATTTCCGTTTTCGCATCAGATCTCAAGTATGAAGAGAATCGGCGAGCAGAATTCGATGGCGCCGGTTGCACAAACGAGCAGAGAAACAGATAATTCGCCAATTACATTGAGAAGCATCCAGTCTTTCGCATTGGAGAAACACGTTGCTATTGCACAACTTGTCAATCGCTCCTATTTTATTTTGTAAAGAGGGGGGGATCAAATCGGTTAATTCCATTTGACAAGATATAAACGATTTTTCAAGCCTATCCGGACGAAAAGAATTACGTGTCGGATCTATGGTCCCTTAGCGTTTTAGCCAGATCATGGTGCCAAGTCACGATACGGTCAAATGGCTAGAAAAAGGATGCAGAGAAAGAGCAAGCTGCACAGGGTGAAGAGAAAATTTCGCTCGGATATTCCATATCAAGCGGGCCTCCATTATAAAATTGCCCCTGACGGAAGATTATCACGATCAAGGTGGAAAAACTCACTCACACTTGCGAAGGATCGCTGGAAATATCAGGGGGGAAACTACAAGGTCTCAATTAACGCCCTAAACAATAAGCAAGAGCTTTAGCATTATAATACTCACTCACTTGACTCAAATTTTTTCTACCATGAATTTTGGCCTGGTTAGGCCTGAATATTTTGGAAGGCGGTGGGCACATATCACTTATCATACGAACAAGCATCACAGTTATCTGGACATATGGTAAGACTCATCAGTTTGTACTATTAGCCTGGTGCGGTATAGTAGCACATTTTTGGGATCAACTTCACATTGCCTTCATGTCGCTTAACAAATTGAAAAACAACTTCGTGTCTTTTTCAAGGTGATATGTACAAATGGTCTGTATCGTTTTCTCGCTCTAACCTGTTGTGAGCCATCTTTGGTCCGAACATGGCAGTGCGTTCTTGTATGCAATTAGATGGTTTCGTCACATTTGAAAGGTCCAGTGACATGCACGACTGGGACTATACGCGTTTAGTCTAATTCGTGCTAAAACATATTCGTGTGTGAATGCAGTGATACTCTGAGGGGCGAAAAACGGTCTGATCGCATTGCTAGGGCTTATATCAGGCGACTAGGAGTTTTTTACATGCACATTGTTTCAATGCCATGGTCTTGTCTGGAGTGACGCACAAAGCAAAGAGGCTTTGAACTGATCGAGGTCCAAAAACTTGTCAGCAGAATCAATCTTCATAATACAGGAGACTATTTTATATGACGCGACGCTGCATGGCTCTAAGGCTTTGAAAAATGCAATGCTCGCCTTTTCATGGGCTAGACATGGTTATTTAGTGATGCCGGTGCTGTATTAGAATGAAATGAGTCTACAGCAGTGTCAAAATCTCTTCCCTGGTGCATGAAATCAATTTCATTCACGGAACGAGTTGGCTTCTCGCTCGATCTATGCCTCCCTGTGCACAAGCTCGTATTCTAAAGGTTTTGATCAAGCTTAACATGCATCTTGAGTTTTGCTGAGACAACTCAAAGTGAAAACCCTTTTTAACCACATCTACCGTTTCGCTAGGATGGCTCTGAATGTTCCCAGCATTCTACGGTCAGACCGACGACTAAATGTAGAGTTTGGGTCAACGCGGTGAGAAGTGCTGCGATGCCTTTTTATGGCTTGGACACGCAGTTAGAGCGAAAAACCTGTCATAAGGCCGCAGATTATGTCCATTAAAACGACTTGGACAACATAATTCACTCAAGAAAGATACGAAGCCACCAACCTGAACCCTTGTTCAAGTATTGACGTGCCTAGTATATCGCGTTATTACCTCATTTTCATTACTACATGACATCACTGCATGTCTTGTGGGTCCGTATTTGACATTGACATTTTGCGGACATAATGACGACTGAGAAAAATCATGGACCTATCATTATATCACATTTGTTTAGCTCTGAAGCAAAAGCACCTTTAGTTACTCTTCTGCTTGCCGATCCAAACTTTCATGGGCGAGTCGAAATCAGCAGCAAACGTGACATGACGCAAGTACGCCTCACCAACAACAAAGGCGTTGGGCATATGCCTGAGCGAGCCATTCGTGCCGACCTTCTCAGAACCAGAAATCGGCAAGATACACTTGCCATCACCAGCTTCCTTGCTAGTAATATCCTCCTTGGGAATCTCGATTTCCAAGTCACCCTCAGTAGCCGAGAACTTGAGAGTCGGAGGGTTCTTGCAGTCGACAAGACCAATCACGTTACCGCTGTCTACTTCCTTCGACTCCGCACCAACATCGTTGAAAATCTTCTTGGCGTTGTCAGCAGTGGTGATGATACCATGAGAGCCAGTGTCAAAGAAGAAGATCACTTGGGGGCCGTCGTTGAACTTGCCCTTAATACCAACGTGATTCTGCGACATGCCCGAGTTGGTCATTTCTTGAAAACCACCCTCAGCAAGAGAGTCATCGTGGTCTCCAATGATGAGCTTTCCACCCTTGCCGATTGACATTTGCCACTTGCGGTTGTCAATCGCTCCTTGGTATTTAAGGTTGGAAATCAGGTCAACCTCCTGAGGTTGCCCGTTGTACCATTGATTTTCGGCAAGACCGGGGTACATGATAGCCAAGAGTCCTCCAATCTTTTCATTCATCACCACACCGTAGTATTTCTTCGCCAAAATACCAATAGGGAATGACTTGGCCGTCAAGTCACCAAAGTAGAAGTCGTCCGCGACGACAGGACCCTTTGCACCCTGTCCACTTAAGTAGCCGACCATGAACAGAGCGAGGGGATCCGATGCAGTGCTTGACTTGTTCGAGTTGTAAAAGTCATCCTTCACCAGCGTAGACGGGCTGCCAGTGTCCACGAGCATAGGCACCTCGCTCTTTTCCGAACCAATCTTCACATTGACAACAACGTTTCCAATCGAGTCCTGGACAGAGGATTCACCAGATCCACCACGCTTTTTCAATGCCATTTCATTCTTGGAGAGAAGGCCTCGACGCATTTCCCATGCGTCCAGGTGGTTGAGGAGGGCATCGACCCTCTTTTCCTTAGGAATGTCTGACAATGACTCGCCCGCGTAGCCGAGATCAAACTCGAGGGACGACACACCAGCGATAGTCGCGATAACACCGATGAGTACACTGATAGAAAGCTTCATTTTCGAGTCAGGTATCCGATTGATGTGCTCCCTGGTCTCTTAAAAGGTTCATTTTTAATGGGACTCATGGCGTGACAAGTTTGTCTGCTTGTCCTGTTCTTCTCGTCCTGGTCGAATTAGACAGCAGTTAGACCAATCACATGCGCTTGAGCTTCTAGAACTCAGCCGAGTTTGCGCGAGTCCTGCTCGAAAAAAAAAACTGTCGCACTCCATTGGCCCAATGGGCACATTGACAAACGAGTTCGGCTCCACAAAATTTTGATAAGATCGAACTTTTTACGGCCATCTCATGCACTTCACGTGATATACGAGGGCCATGCAGCCTCGGACGAAATTCTAATGGCGGCCTGACACATGACGTAAGCTTGGCGCCAAAGAACCTCGTGGACTCGGCATTCCCTTAGCACAGGGTTGTGGAGTGCCATACGACATTCGAAATCAAGAGCGAACATGCAAGGACCTGTTCGTGAGGCACTTGTACAATATATCAAAAGCAAATAGTATAAACGCAATCCATTATCGTATTGTGAAGAATTCCTTATCAAGAGTACGATTGTATTCTGCGCAGACACGAACATCAATCTCATTTTTTTCTTTATCAAAAGTGCTTAACGGCCCTTTTATACTTATAAATGCATTTGAAGAATCGGTACAAAGCGCAAAGACACGCCTGAATATATTGTCGTTTGTTTTACGTTTAAACATGAGTCGTTCAAGTCGTTCTCGAGCTGAAATCTTGAAGATGTTGGGTCCATAACGAAAAACAAAAAAGTGATAAACTGATGTCTGCAATGAGAATAAGTGTCCTTAACAAATCGCAAACCCTGCAGCTTACCATGATACCGATCAGGCCGCTTGTTAGGAGGTTGCGCCCATTCTATTTCATCGTGCGCCTATTTATGCTCCAAAATAAAAAGCCTTTTTGCCGTTGACTAAAGCGTATGGAACACTCGAATGTTTCAGCAGACTGCATCAACGACCTTTTTCAACATTGAGCCACGAGTGATTGAGTCACATCCAGTCGAAAGAAAGAAAATAGGAATGCATGGGCGTATTTGCTACGTTCGCTGGCCGCCGCGGAGGTACGCTTTCCAATTCAAGAGCCTCAAGATGCAAACAGCCACTGGTACGATTATTATTAACGAGATGATGTACGATAGCAGCACGCAACTCGGACGTGCCCGAAGCATTTTGGAAGATTTTTCTCTATACTGACACAATCTTATGTGAAATGACTCCAGCGCTTCTCATCAAGATTGTGATATTTATGCAGCCCATTGAAATGTTGTTTCAAGTCTCACAACCGTATTTACATGTAATTGAATCATATCATGACTCGCCTTCTCAAGTGCACAAATATATCGTCTCGCCTAAACGCATGAGGCAACATATCAGACAAAAGGTTTGTTGCATCATGCGCCATTATGGCTCAGAAGTGAGTTGACAAGAGCTTAAATGGACTCTGGACCAAATACGGCCGGCTCAAATGGACTGGTTCAAGGCATGTATGATACAATTTTCTTCGTTAATACATGCTCGATCCAAGTGGCACTGATCGGCAAGAAGAATTTGATGTTGACCTAAAAGGAGGACAGGCTATCAAGATCTCTCTGCATGATATCATCAGAGTAACAAGTGCGTAAAAAAATATTTGCGAAAAAGATTTGGTCAACATTTATTTCAATCGCCAGATGCTCTACGATGTGACAAAGATTACATCTTTTCTCGATTCAAGACCAAAACGTTGCAAACTTGATATTATATGTTAGAGAGAAAAGAAAAACACGGCATTTCGTGTGGCCATCTTCAACTCGTTGCTGGAACTAATGCATATGAAAAAGAGCAGTAAAAGCCTTAGATAATCGAGCGCAGTGTGCGCTATAAGATCTAAACTAGATTAGCCCGTGCTGAGCGACTCCATGCCACAAGTAGCAATACATAGATCCTATAAACTAAACATGACACAAAGCTAACGTACCACCGAGTCCATGACACAATGCACAAGTCACTAAAAGCAGGCATCTCAATACATTTCAATCAACGATTAACTAGCTATTACATCATATTCACTTTAAAGAGCGCTAAGGGCGCACGTTGTGGTGGTGAAAGGAGGCTTGCCTGGGAAGGCTGTGGTTGTGGCGACAGGCGAGAAGCCTGGTGGACAGGATTTTGAGCTCTCAGTCGACTTTGTGCTGTGGCTTGTCTTGGATGGCGAGGGCGACGGCTTCCTGGACTCACTCGTGGTCGTCGTTGTCTTTGTTTGAATCGATGACGTGCGGCATTGGCTCTCAGGAACAACCGTTGTAGATGTTGCCGTCTTCATATGGGTGCTGCCAGAGTCGTCAATAGACTTGGTGATCGTGGCGATAGTCACAGTGGTTGACTTGCAGCTGTACGAAGACGTGCGCGTCGTCACCGTAGGGGGCAGCGACGACGTGCGGCACGACTTCTCAGGCACCAGCGACGTCGTCGTCTTCGTCGACGTGTGCTTCTCGCCCTTGCCGTCAATCGACACATCCACCGTCTCGAACGTCTTCGTCAC
>OJMA01000066.1_pt1 | contig 51262 bp, 42 predicted proteins | sample 1596921 | NCBI WGS metagenome assembly OJMA01 (sample SAMEA3904682, study PRJEB24821) | metagenome | biome: Builtin; feature: hospital; material: surface | place: USA | collected 2013-06-06
ATCTACACGTAAGGAGTCGTCGGCAGCGTCAGATGTGTATAAGAGACAGGAGGGATGGAGTGGCTGTTGAGAAGGGGTCCACGATGGGACACACGCACGGAACTATCACAAGCCGTTCTAAGAAACGACCGTTCCCTATATACGCCATCGATAGGCCAGGGTGCGTCTCTTGGCTTTTTGGATGTTGCCCGTGCGCACATGCATGCGTAGAAATTGATGGGCCGGTGCATGCAAGGCTTTCGGCCGATGTGGATCCAGCCATGCTTGGCTGGTGGAGTGGGCACAAGTGTGCTAGTTTTGATTGTCTTGCATTGTGCACACGTCTCGGCCGGCCTGGGAGTGAGAAGGGTGCGAGCGACTGGCTACACTAGCGACGGTCCGCGCTCTGTCCTGTGCTCGTGACCTCGACCCGTCTGGAGTGGGAGGAAGCCCCTTGGTGTGCAGGAAAGACGCAGCGTTTCTACTATGCGTAATATCAAATGTATGTGGTACTTCGGGAGACTAATACGGCAGGTGTCGTCGTAGGTGATGGTGCCGTGGGAAAGACATGCTTGTTGATCTCGTATACCACGAATGCCTTTCCGAGCGAGTACGTTCCGACCGTGTTTGACAACTACACGGCGAGTGTCATGGTGGATGGTCGACCTGTCAATCTTGGTACGTATCTTTTGTGCGCCACTGACGCTGTTCAGGTTTATGGGATACAGCAGGCCAAGAAGATTACGACAGACTGCGTCCGCTGTCTTATCCACAGACAGACGTTTTTCTCATATGCTTCTCTATTGTGAGCCCATCGAGCTTTGAAAATGCCAAGACCAAGTGGTGGCCGGAGGTGACACACCACGCCCCCGATACCCCCATCATCCTCGTGGGCACCAAGTTGGATCTCCGCGAAGACCCTGAAATGAATGCGCGCTTGCGTGATCGACGCATGGCGCCTATTACGTACAGCCAAGCAGTACAGCTGGCCAAGGAAATCCGCGCGGTGCGGTACTTGGAATGCTCTGCCCTTACGCAAAAGGGACTGAAAGGTGTGTTCGACGAAGCCATTCGATGCGTCCTATCCCCTGCACCTATGAAACGACGAAAGCCGAACAACTGTATTGTCTTGTGATCTTTGACAATTTCCCCTTCATATTCACGACAGCGCTGTACTGTCCATTTCTGCTGTCCATATAAATGACATTTAGGTTATAGAGCTTGTATTGGCATTGGATGATCATGTATGAAAATATGGTGCTTTAGACAATCAATAGATCCCCCTTGCAGGAGCCACAGAATAGCAGTGCGTCGTCTTGCGAGAACTGGTGAGACTGTGTGTGGGCCATGCTCACGCTGCGCTGCACAGAGCTTGACGCCTGCTTTTCGTCATGGACAATCGACAGCTTGCGAGTGGGCAGCGACGGGGCAAATGCCTCATCATCTGCATCACCGGCTAGACGAGCACGTAACATGGACAAACTCATTTGGCGACGGTGCTGCTGATTCGGCGTCATATCTGGATTGGGCCGCATACGTGGCATGTTCGTCGGCTGGCGTCGAGGTAGCATGACATGGGGCTCCTGCTGAGAAAGTGGTGGAAGACGTGGGGCGGTGGCCGACGTGGTCGCACTGCGTTTGTGCATCCGATCACGGCTCGAGCGACCAGAATCTGGGACTGACGTCTTCGGGACCTGTAATTGCTCCTGTAGTTGACGTCGTTCCTCTTCAAGAACTGACAAAGTCCTTTTGTATTCGGCCTCCATAGCTCGCGAGGCTGCCAATTCGCGCTGCAGCTGCGATACTTGCTCTTCCAGTGTATGCGACACATGCCGCTGGAGCTGCTCGTGCTCAGTGGACAGCGCCGCATGAGCGCTCAGTAACGCCTCGTGGTCTGCTTGCAATGCCGTGAGCTGAGCCCGTAGCTCGTCGGCGGCGTCCTCGACAGCCAAAGGCTCATTTTCACTGGAAGGGGGCTCATTCAATAGGGAGAGATTTTGCACGCCATCCACAGCATCGTATTCCTGGGATGCGAGTAACTCAGATGTCTCGGCTGGTGTCTCCGTGGTATCTGGTTCAGGCGGTTTTGCCTCATCCAGCGAGTATCGAGTTTCCTGGATCTCAGGGATGGGTTCGAGCACATCCACTTCTTGGATGCTTCGCACACTAGCATCCAGTGTATCGTCGTACGATGTGTCATGCTCGTAGTATTCAGGATGCGCGTCCTGTTCGTCTTCGGCATACGTATCAAAATGTTGTTCGTACGTATCTTGATGCTCAGGATATGCCTGGTGGGTATCAATATCCAAGCACCCCTGGCTGGTCTCTCTTTCTTCTGGGTAGAGCGCCTGATGCGCGTCCTTCTCTTCCAAAGGAAGCTCGTGAGGGTTTTCTGTTTCGTCCAGATAAGCCTCTGGATGGTCATGCTCAGAAACATAAGCTTGAGGATACTCTTCAGCATACGCCCCATAGTCATATACATCATCGACAGCATCGTGCTCGTACACCTCATCAGGTGCATAGTCAAACATGGTTGCGGGTGTGCCTGACGCATCTGGCTCCTGCGACGGAAATAGGGATGCCGCTGCTTGGTCTTCATCACGCTCAAATACTGATGCTTCAAAGCTTTCTGCATAATTGTCCATGGACTTTGCACGTTGAGGAAAGGGAGCGTATAAGTTGGTGGTCGTTTGTGGTTGCGCCGTTGCGTCAAAGAGGCCCGTCGCGGGCTCCGCGGTCGAGTATGATGGAGCAGCTAGCTGCTCCATATTTGTTTCAACACCTGGCTCAAAGTCGAAAGCATCTGTCTGTGCGTCGGTCGACCACAGTTCGGACGCAAAGTGTGCAGGCTCGGTCGCAGGTATGTCAGAAGGCGCTTCTGGTCGAGGGGCCGCATCATCCAGAGCAAACAGAGCCGCTGTATCGGCCTCTTTCCGAGGCTCCGATACATCAGCAGAAAAAAGATCCGCGGTATCCGACGCTTCACGGGTCACAGCATCCTCGGCGCTAGCCGTGTCAGTCTTGTCAAGGGGCTCTGGCGCAGGGGGCGCTGCTGGCTGCTCCGGCTCGGTTTGCGCCTCCTTTGGATGGGCATCAGCATCCAACAGCGCAGACTCGCGCTTCCTGCGCAGCGCTTCGCGGTGTTTGTAGAGCTGCTTGCGTGCCCGCTCTGCCTTGATGGCCCGCTCGTCCATCCTGTTGGCCAAAGTCACACACCCTCCCCAGGTCCCTATGCACCCACGCGCGGCGATACAATCACGTGACAAAGTCCAACGTATTGATCAGCCGGCGCAGCGTCAGCGAAGAGGCAAGAAGAAGGCCCCCACTATACGGATTGGCGTGGGATGGGCGTGGCGTACCGGGTGCAACGGGTGGTGCCACCTGTATGCATGCGCCACATACTCATGTCACGCTCTATGATACCATTTCGACCGCGGCACTTTGCGTATAGCACAATCTCGATGCCAGCTGTGTCGTCGCGAGGTGACGCGTCTGAGCATGCGGACAGCCACAGCGCATGCGATCACTTTGTGCGCGTTATTTCATCGACACAGCGCATTATGCCTGATCAGCTGTGGAACATATACCAGCAAGCTCTGCATGAGCGTCCCAGCCAGCCTTCGGATGGGTCGACACGCATGCCGACGCAGCTCAATGATGCACACCATATCATGATGTTCCAGGCACTCTTGCCGACGCTAGATGAATACTCGCAGTCATTGCGCGACTATCAGCTCGTATCTCGAGTTCGGAGACACGCTCACATGTCGCCCTCGTCCATGCTAACATCAGCCAGCACACCCCTCGATCTGTCATCGCTCAGTACTCTAGATCCATCGCCTCATGCGCCTCGTATGGGCGGCAAGCACGCACAAATCTTCGCGGAGCGTATGCGCGAGATTCTTTTGCGTATTTCGCCTGAGCATCGCCAGACTAAAATGTACAATGACGTGCTCTGCGTGCTGGCCATGGGCGGTCGGTATAAGTTTCTTCGGAATCTGTGGAATGACATGGTCGAGGCCGGTAAGGCGGGGCACAGTCACGTCGCACCGAATCAGGAGACGTGCCACTTTATGCTGGTGGCGCTTGTGCGCAATTTTAACCTGAAGCTGCAACGCTTCAAAACTCAGTACAAGCGTGAGTTGCTCAATGCCACGGCGTCGCCGCAAGCCACGGCCTTCGCGGCTGCTCATGTGAATGCAGCGACGCAGCTGGCCGTTGATACCGTATCGATGGTGCTGCGTAGCCTCCAAAAGCAGGGAACGTTGCCGCGTGTCATGACGCTTGATCTCGCAGCGCGTCTTTTGCGCATCACCGGCCGCCTCCCCGAGTTTCTTCAGCTCTTGCGCACTGGATTTGGGCTTGACATGCACTTTCCAGATGCTCAGACGCTGTCCATGTCCGAGCCCACGACGCATACCCTAAATACGACCCTCCTGGGACTGGGCGAACTCGCGACTATGCCCGATATGGCCATGGCCTTTGAGGTGCTTACGCGGCCCTTGCCGCAAAGTGGCCGCCAGCGTGTCTTACCCAACACGACTTCGTTCAAACTGCTTGTGCAGTACGCGTGCATGCAGCCGCCGGCGCAGCTCCTTTTGAACGCGGCCATGCGAGGTTCGTCTCGCCCACTTTTCTCGCGCTTGTCTTCTGGCCCGCAGGGGCTACCCACTATCGGTATCCGCTCGCCTGAACAGCTTCAAGCAGAGATGCATGCGCGTCGCAAGGGCACTTATTCGCTTTTTGCTCACGCATACATTGACGAGGCCCTGTCCCTCTATGCCGAGCAGCTTCAACGCATGGCTGACCATCTGGGCGTGCCATGCCCCGAGGCCGTGACGCACGATATGCCAAAGAGTCATGCATTGGCCAATGAGCGTCGTAAAGCTGACACGGAGCCCGTCAAGACAGCAGAACCGGTGCCAGCTCAATCCAGTTCCCGCATCGCTGTCTTCTTGCCGCCGAGTGTTCGCGTAACGTACCCACTTCTTCATCCACTGCTTCAGTTGGCTCTCAAAAATCACGCGACAGACGAGCTGACATGGCTGCATCCTCGGGCGGATCATGCGCATGCCCTGCTAGAGGCTGAGCACGATATACTGCAAGCAGCACAACGTTCCATTCAGGCGCCTGAACACATGCTTGAATCGCTCTCTGTGCATGCTACGTACATCCAGCAGCTGGCGCAACGCATGCGGTGGCTATGTGACAATGTCATTGACAATTGCATGGCTCTGTGCCACGACAAGCCAGGTGCGCCTGGTGGGAGAGATACGCTCTCTAAAAAGGGCCTTCGGGCTCTGCGCTTCATGACTCCATAGGCGTTAGTGTAGTGGTAAACCACACACGTCGCAGTCCGTGCTGCCCGGTGCGTTTAGGAATGTGCAGTGCGGACAAGCAGAGCCCTCGGATGGCACGTCTGCAAGCGCCTCGGGCTCGGCCTCGGCCGGCGGCGGCGGCGGCGAGGGCTGCGGCGCACTTTCCTGTGCAATGGTCACGAGCGTTTGCCAGCCCGATGACGACATCAAAGCTTCTTGGTCACGGTGCGTCACCGCCACACGACACGCGACGCGCATGTCGTCAGGCGAGAAAAAGCCCGTTTGGCCGAGGAAGGCAAGTAGGTGCCAGTCACTGAGCCACGACACGAGCGTATCGGGCGTCATGTTACGAACCTCGGCCAAGAGGCCATCGAGTGTTTGGTCCTCGAGTCCGGGACGATTCTCAATGGCGAATGCGCTTGACAGAAAGCGCGGCTTTGGCTCCGTGGGAAAGCCATGTGTGCATGTCACGAGCAGGTACTCGACGGGAAACGTGGGCGATGCATTTTCCTTTACGTCGATGCCGTACTTGTTCGTGTACCGATAAAACACATCGGGCACGTACCGCGTAGAATCGCTCGGTTTCACGCGGATTGTCGTGGGATGTACGCTCGCCTCAATCATATCCGCGTCGACCATCGCCATCACTTGCTCACTTACCTGGTAAGCCGACACATCAATCTCACCCATCGGGTTCCCGCTCAGTACGCATGTCACAAACTTGCTGTTGAACAGACCGCTTTGACTCCAACGACATGCGTTCTTGTGTTGAGACTGCTGCTGCGCAGCAAAAAGCGCCTCTTGACCGCTCAAAAAAAAGCTGTCGGCGTGGCGCTTGCACGACACTAGACCTGCCTGCGACGGATCCGAGTGCGTCGGATCTGCCACCTCCAAGTCGGTATAGATCATGCCAACGACGCAGAGACCGCACCATTCTGCCAGCTCCTGGATACGTGCCTCATCGTCCCATGGCATACCTAGGACAATACCGTCTGTTTCACCGGCCTGCGGCGGTTCATGAATCGCCTCGACCACAGCCTTGATGCCCATCGGCACCTTGTCATAAGGCTCGTAGTGTCCCAACAGGTATCCGAAGCGCTGTGTTGCCGTTTTGCGCCATGCGTCGAGCATACGGTCGATGAGCGCCGAGTGCACAAACTCGACATGATCGACCATGCGGTACTTTTGTCGCTGCAGCGTAATGGCCGAGGGCTGGCACTTGGTGCATATGCTCGCCGGCCACGACTCATGCTGACCCGACGGGCAGGGTACCTTGACACGATAAGATAGTTCTTCGAGTGGTGGCACATACGACGTCGATGCCGAGGGCACTCCGATGTTTTGCTGTCGAAGGTAAGCATGAAAGGAAAGATGCTTGATACCGTGCTGCGCATGGTACGTCATATCATATGGCTCGATCGGCATGCAATAGTCACACATGCCTTTTTCTCCATGCCGGCAAAACTGTCGATCGTGCTGTCGCGGGATCAGGCCTCGCTGCTGCGACCAATACACATCCACCGCGTCTTCACTGACAGGTGCCGACGACTGGCTCGTTGACGCTTCTTCCTGCTTATCTTGATACGATGCAAACAGCATGTCACCGTGCCTGAGCCCAAGGGACGCGATTGATTGATCTCGCAGTTCGCTAGCCGAACGCCCAGGCGAATGTGGCGCGTCGGACAGGGTGAGTGTCTCAGCATCAGCCTTGGTTGATGCCAGAATCTGCTCTAACAGCTTGCCCGCATCATCACCCGGCTGTACTTCACACCTGAACTGGCCATCCTTGGCACGTATGCGTATCAGCATGCTCGTACGACAAGCAGGGTGGGGCGTCGTGGTCGTCCGTCTTGCCACTCGCGACGGCCGCGACGACCTTGGGATTCTTGTATGACTAAACACTACGAGGCCAACACTTCTTGGACGAGGGCCCCAAATTCGGCGGGGTTGTCGAGGTACAAGTGGTGCCCGGCACGGCTGACCGTATGCACCTGTACGTTGTGATTCCCGGCCTCATGTAGGATCGCTTGTGCTTGGTCTGCGCCCGCTCTATCCATCCAATCATGTTCACCATACAGGAACACCATAGGCATTCTGAGCGGTGCCACTCGATGGACGAGAGGGTAGCGCGCAAATGCGCCAGGCGCAAGGATATCACACAGGCATTGCTCACTGCTTGACTTGTCAGTGAAAATACCATGACAATAAGCGTGTAGAGTCTGTAGCTCTTCCGGTGTCAGCGTCTGGAAGCGCCGTCGCGTGTACATGCCCATGATCATCGGCCCAAATACGGTGGATGCGCGCAGAATACCAAATGGACTGACATTTCGATCCCAGAGCCAGCCCATGAAACGCAATGTACGCGGACCGAATCTGCGTACGCGCGGATCGTTGCCTACGATCTCTTTCGCAGTCCCATCGGGGAAGCCGGCCGGCGATACGAGCACGAGTTTAGATACACGTTCGGGGTGCTTGAGCGCATAGGCTGTGGAAAGATAGCCACCGAGACTATGGCCTACCAGGACCATCTTCTCAATTTGCATCTTGTCGCGCCACTCTTCGAGTGCCTCGAGAAAAAACGTTTCACTGGCTTCCACGCGCTCTTGCGTCCGTGGAGCAGTGCCTCGCATCTTGTATGGCGAGCGAGAAGAACAACCCATACCGAGCCAGTCGAGACAATATAGCCGCGAGTTTGGTATACTGGCTAATGCGCGAATGTTGCGAAAAAAGTAGGCACCGCCTGCGCCGTAGCCGTGCACTACGACAATCTGCATCTCATCCTTAGGCCGCTCGATTTTGCGGATTGGCGTTCCGATCTCTAGCATATGAATATAACGCGATGCGTAGCGTGGCCATATCCAAGTGCCTGTCTTTGTGCCGTGCAAATGGATGTTGCGAATGCATCCCACTTTGCCCTTCACGGCCTCGGACGTGGCTAGCTGCTTCGCGACCGTGGCAAAGGCATTGCTCCTTGGTATGGGTCTCCTGTTCTCCTGTCGGGGGTGTAGGTAAAAGGCCTGTGCAATCCCATCAGGACCATCATCGGTAACGTGCGCGGCATTCCCCAAAACAGCACCTGGAAACAGACCTGAGGCCCTGTACAAATGGAGTTCTGCCTCAGCCGTTTGACGCCGCGATAAGCCCCACCATGCCGACAATGAAGATATAAACGTTGTGGGAATAGGCTTGATGCTCGTTGGCAGAGGCGGGACGAGCTCATCGGGCGGCGCCTCCATCCTGAGCTAGTGCGTCGACGCGCGGGGATGACGCGGCCCTCCATTTCTGCTACCTCCACCGATGACCATGGATGGCCTGTCCCACGAGATGCTAGCATCGGTTGTCTCTGACATTGAAGCTGAGCGAGCTACGCATGATGTGCGTAGATAAACACTCACAGTAGACACTTCGCGATTATGCGAGAACATGGGATCGAGCGCAGCGTGTTTCGGCGATGCATTTAATCCAGCTATACACCATTCCCCTGTCGCAATGTACGTACGATTCACGCTCACCTTAGTCGAATCACACATGAAAAGCGTCGAGGCGTCCTTTGAAGATATTCGCGCATGCATCAAGGTGCTAGCTGAGCATGTACCGCCCAACGAATTCTACAAGGTATGTACAGCCATGCTCACCTCAGTGGGTAGACGTTTGGTCGTGGTGTATGAAGCACAGCGTGTACGCCGTGGCCTTCACATTTTACATTGAGACAGGGCGCATTATATCAAAAGAGATGGTGATAAACGTGCTGGGATGTACGTATGATGTACTCACATAAGTGAATGCATTGCCTTCTAATCAGATGCGTCTTACCACGGAGGAGTACTTACATGGTCTTATCTCTGTCGTGAATGAGCTGCCGCGTCTTTCTATTCATGTGGTGACGCTAGGCGATTATGACGCGCCTATTCGTATTGCTTCTCTTGTCAAGCAAGTCCATGCAGCCTTCCAGATTTTGAATCTCAAAAACGACCTACTTCGTAAGCGCTTTGACACTCTTAAATACGATGTCAAGCGTGTCGAAGAAGTCGTCTATGATATCCGCCTACGTGGCTTAGGTCCGACGGAATCTCCTTCCGGACTCGCCGCGTACGTCTCGGACGCTGATGCAGAGCGAGTCTACCATCGGCTGGCTTCTCATCCCACCCTCGACTTGGAAAACCAAACACATACTACACAAACTATGGGTATGAGTACAAATTAGTTACTCGTTTGGATTCGTAGTGCCTTTTGACGCCGCCTCATCCATAGGGTATGGCATCATGTTCAATAACGAACCACGTGTTGGAGGGGGTGGCATGGACAGGGACGAGTTCGCGTCCATGAAGGTGGGCGCATCCACAGTGCTACGACCCATCACGGAGCGCATGGAGGGTGGTGCCGTATTGGTCGAAGACATACCAAGACCTGCTGCCGTGCCCGGGTGAATACGCGCATCACCCATAGGATTGGTAGGGAAGGAATACCAGTCACTCGGTAATGGTGCTTTCGGCAGGCCTTTTAGTGACTGACCCGCTGGATTCATGCCCAGCGAAGGGTCCATGGGATCTAGGCGCGTGCGCACATCTTGCTGAGTGGGACGCAGAGACAAGAAGGGCGCTGCTTGATGGGCACCGGCTGAATCATTCATGCCAAGCCGCGGAGCGATGTCCGCACCAGAAAACGGGGACGACAGCGCTGCCGAAGGCATAGCATTGCGGATGGGCACGCTGGCGCTGCGGTGACGCAGGCCTTCTGTGCGTGGCACGATGTCGATCAAAAAATCAAAGAGTTCAGAGCGCGAAATCGCGCTAGCGATATCTGAGCGCTGAATTGTGCGTCGCTTATTTTCTTCCGCGACCATGAAAGCACGGCACGTCAAGTCTGCAATGAAAATCTCACAAGCGCGTGAGAAGAGAATAGGTGCCTCAGCCGAAATCATCTTGACCTCGTCGTCATTCTTCATAACCTTTTTAATGCGGGCAAGCGGCAAAGCGCTGCCATTTCCACTCGGTGTGGATCCCAAGTTGAAAAAGTCAATCGCTTTGCCATCCGAGTCAAAGCCATTCTCAACGAGGTCCATTTGATGCCGCCAGAAGTAGCGCTGAAACTGTGCCGGACTACGCGAGAATTGTTGCAGCAGGGCACCAAGTCGCTTTCCAGGACTAGTTTCCATCACATTATCCTGGCTCATGGTCATCGCGGGCACGTCTTGCATCCTGGCCATGTCGGCTGGGCCCTGAATATGCATGGCATCACCTGCGGGACGCATGCCCTGATCTTGAGGATAAAACGACATTATTTAGCCGTTCAACTATGGCGTTTAGTAGGCACACAAAACCTACCACGTAACGCGCCCCGTGTCAAACAGACGTGCTGGTTGTGGTTGCGACGCAAGAGACTCTTTGGCATTCCACCTATGAGCGGCGGTGCCTGCTTGTACATGAAGTATGTTACACGTCCCGTTAGGTCCACGCGCAGAGACGCGTTCACCTCCACATGATGGAACCGCGTTCCGGGCGCTCGAGTCCCGTTATACAAACTACGCGTAAGAGCAAGTACATTGGAGTGACATTATGAAGATGGGTTCGTGGGCTCGATCTTTTCCAGATGTCGCCCGATGAGCTGGAAGTTAGTTGTGTCTATGTGGATGAAGCGCCATACCTTGGCCATTTCAAACGAACTGTGAACGTGGTCAGTGTCACATGTACGTACTCCACCGTAGGCTTGCCAAATAGACCTGAGAGCTTTTCATCACACACGATCTAAACACATTAGGGCTTAGGCACGTACCTGGCGCTTATTACTCTCATTTTGTAATTTTCGGTCTTTGATATACGCCCATAGTTGTTTCACGACCTCGTAACGTGGCATTTCCGAGCCGCCGCATACGTCAGCCATCTCAGACGACAGACGTAGCGGCCTACTAAGGGGATTGTTGGGGTTGGGCGCGCGCTTCTTTTTGGGTTCGTCGTTGTTCTCTGCCTTCGAGCGCTTCTTAGAGGGAGCTGCCTTCTTTGTCGACTTTGCGGGCTTCTTCTGTGTCAGCTCATTATAGCAGTCGCGAATAACAGCGTCAATCGCCTTCTTCTGAGCCGTGAGGTCCAGACCTTCAGGTAGGCTTCCTTCAGGCATGTCAGCCAGAGCAAGCCGAATCTTCTTAGCTGAGACATTCGACAAGTCCGACTCGTTCAGCACGTCAAATATCCGTGGCTTGAGTTGCGCAATTTGGCCTGCCTCCAAATCTGCCATGGTAGACGAGGTTGAGTGGAGGGCATCCACGCGACCCGCGACCGAGCATTGACACCCCGGTCTGCTGGGGTGACACGTGGTTTCGTGCGTTTTGTGTCCTGACCATCGTTGCCATGCGAGCTTCATGGCTCCTTGGTATGAGGCGCACACTGCGTCTGGGTGTTGAGACGGCCTCGCATTCGCCAGTACAAATGGCCTCTGATATGCTTTTGCCTCCCAAACAGCTTTTCCGAGCACTCTTGCGTGCTCATCGCCTACACTTGCCGCTGGAGATGCGCAGCCTGGGTGATGACTATGTTAAGGCAGAATTTCGCCGACACCAACATATTGACAATCCACTTCATATTGTTGGTTTTTGTTCACAATGGAAGATGTATTTAGACGCTATTTTGCGCGAGGCGCAAAATTCGAATGGCGAAGTGCATGGCAAAAGCTTGGATCCCCATTTGATTGATCGTTTCTCTGATGAGCAGCTGTATCAATTGTATGAGCTCAAGCTTGCGACCAACGACGTTTTTGACCCAAAAAAGGCGCAGAGCAAGCCGCCAGCACCTGATAACTCAGACGATACACCTTAAGGCCATGCCAGCACTTCACGTGGCGCCACACAGACGACGCGCGTTGCATCCTGCACTCCGTATTCGGTCAGGCCAAAGTACTCGATATGCTTGACACGCACAAATCCGTGCTTTTCGAAGAAAGCATGAGACGGTCCGTTGTCATGTGATATCCGAGCAATGAGCTGGGTCTTGGAAAGAGGGAATGCAGCACAGGGATGCATGTCCAGGCCAGGCGGCCGGGGTGTGGGATCAGATGTGATATAGTGTATGAGTAGTCCCAGTGCCTCAGTGGCCAAGCCCTTGCGCCGCCAGCGCGTCTCGGGAATCATAATATTGAATTCTGCCCACGTCGTTGGTGGCGCGTCTCCGTTGTCATCGTCGTGGCATTCTGAGAGGAACGCATTCACATCCCCCACCATGGTACATGCTTGTAGAAGTGTTGACACATTTGCGTTCGCAGGCACGTCATGCTCGTATGTCAATACAATAAACGTAAGCTCTTGGGGTGAGATATCGTCAACGCACTATCTTGGTCAAGATGCCATCTCCGCTGCATATCGAATTCCTCTTCGATGCTAAGTGCCTCCGATGCCGTCTGTTCTCGCAGCACTGGACTCTTCATCCACTCGACGTACGTCGGAACCTGCGTTAGACCACGAAACGTACATGCTCCGGCCGATACGGCACCAGGACCACGCGCTCGCCGCGCAGCACCGTGGACTCGTTGCACAACATGTGGATCCGAGGATAAAAGTCACTATGGGGATTTATTCTGGCTACGATTGTCCGTTGACACCCAGTCTGCTGGTTAGTACACATAATCATACATACAGGATATTTCCGCTCGATGGCAGGTACGTCACATTGCGGGCATTGCTCAGCGTCTTGGCAATCTGTTGCGAAGTCTCAATACGACGCACAGCCAGAAGACCATCACCAGCCTTGTCTAGCGCCTTGGTAATCAAAGAAGCACCCTCAGCTTCACCCTCAGCGCGAATCACCGAGGCCTGGCGCTCCTGCTCGGCCTTCTCTACGACGAACTTGGCGCGCTCTGCATCCTGTTGCGCAATCTGCTTCTGCTCCACGGCTTTGGTGAATTCCTGGCCGAATGTCAGATGGGTGATCGATACATCCTCGAGCAAAATATTGAATTCGCGAGCACGCGTCAATAGGTCTTCGCGGATGCGAGCGCTGACGACCTCGCGCTGGGTAATAAGTTCAGCGGCATCAAATTGGGCGACAATAGCTTTAAGCACTTCATTACCGATCGAAGGCAGAACACGCTCGTCATAATCAAGGCCGAGCGACTGGTAAATCTTGGACAGGTGGCCGACATCGGGACGAGAGAGGACACGGAGCGAGAGCGTCACCATCTGCAAGTCCTTAGAGCCCGTTGTGGTCGAAATCGTACGCGGCTTGATCCGCACATCGTACAAAATCGCACGTTGAAGCCAGGGAATCAGAAAGTGAGTACCTTCGCCCGTAGCTCGCTCCTTCACACCTGTAAACCGATCGAACATGACGGCTCGATATCCACCAGGCACATCGTACATACTGGCTTGCACAAAGAGGGCGCTCATGCCCAGCGGCACTAAGAGTTAGGAGTACAAAGACATACCTGCAAACCTAGAGAGGAAATTGGCTGCCGCGTTCATGCTAGGTACGAATCACAGAGGTGGCGTTGCCTGCGAGGAAAGAGGCGGCGTGGACAATGGGTGCGCAGCCGCTGCTAGTCAGCCTCCACGAGTCATGACCCACGTGGCGCGTATCCCCGGGCACATCGGTCCCACATAGGGGTAGGAGTGTCACTAAAGCAGCGTGGGCCTATAGAGACACAGCGACTATCTACACGAAATTAAGCTCACGATGAAAGCAGCGTAAAATGTCGCCGTGTCTGCGTTTGAGATACGACATTTACTTGAGCTGCTTCTTCGTGTTCTTCGTCACGAGGTAGCTGTCATGTTAGCGTATGCGCACACAACCATGGTATACGAACCCTTCAGCACCGAAGAACGTGGCGGCACCCACGATGACGGCCGAGAGCAGCCTCCTGTCCCACTTCTGGATCTCGTTGCGGTTCTGGTAGCCGAAGTAGCTAGCGGCACCAATAACAGCGACGTTCACGACGCTCAGAGTCGAGAGCCAGTACTTGGGGTTGCTAGAGAAGTTGTTCCAGGCGCCATGGATCTTCTTCCAACCAGAGCTGACACTGGAGCACAGGCTAGCGATAGTGTGAGTCATCCGGCTTATATGAACACGTACCTCTTGCGAGCCTCCTTAGCGCGGTCCTCGAGCTCTTCAGCTTCCTTCGAGATGAACTCGCCGACCTTGTCAGCAGCGGCCTTGGCCTCGTCGTAGAAGTGCTCGGACTTTTCGCCAGCCTGGCTGCATGGTGTTAGTGTCCGTATGCATTCTTCCGAACGTACTTGGCCATCTGCTCAGCCTTGTTAGCAGCCTTGTTTACGGCAGCATGGGCGTCAGCCTTGGCTTGTTGCACGTTTGCGTTGTTCGACATTTTATGATGGTTGATAATACGAACCGACCCCAGCCACCCACCTACTCCAGGTTGAGGCCGTCGGCCTGCCTCGGGACCGTCCAGTCCAATCGAGAATAGGCTGATTTCCACACATGCAGCGGAGACCGGGCCAACCGGGTACTGCATCGCATTATGACATAATCATGCCACATCCGGCAGAACGCCACCCCCACCAGGGTACGTGGGGTTCGGCGTCGGCGCCTCAGCGGGTCTGAGCGCGTGTGGCATAGTAGCTTGGCGTAGCATGCCGCGACCGAAAGAGGAGGTCATTAGTGATTTTTTGCTTGGTGAAGTAGAGAAGCATAAGCTGCTGAAGAGGCCATGCATCGTAGGGTTCCAAGGTCCTCAAGGGAGTGGTGCGTGTGCATGGGCTTATGACAGGCAAATCGTATACGTGTGCGCGTATCGCTGACTACCTAGGTTCGCGAGATCCGCCTGTTCGGGTCGAAGTGTTCTCGTTGGATGGTGCGTCGATATTACTGATACCTTGATTTGTACCTTCCTCATACAGAGATGACGGCGCTGGCGCGGCAGCATGCCTCTTTTGCGCTGTATCAGGGCCGTGGGCCACCGGGTACGCAGGATGTGGACGTTGGCGCGCACGTTCTTCAGGCGTTCCGGGCGTGTGAGTCGGTGTCGATACCCATCTATGATAAGAGTGCTCATCGAGGTGCGGGGGACCGGCAGAAGGCGTGGCGCCATGTACAAGGCGAGGTAGATGTTGTCTTGTTCGAGGGATGGTGCCTAGGCTTTCCGTCGATGCCATTTTCAGAGCTGGTGCGAAGGTATGACCAGGGGCGAGCTGCGTCACCGCGGCCCGAGTATGCCGCGTACCCGCTGGAAGAGTTGCAGCTGATGAACCGCCACTTGGCTACGTGGGAGCAAGCATGGTATCCCCTGATCGATGCGTTCGTTCAGCTTGTGCCAGTTGTCGCTGATCCCGAAGCGAGTCCGTGGTCCCTGGTGTACCCGTGGCGCCTGGAAGCGGAGCATGCCATGAAGCAGCGGAATGGCGGGCGCGGCATGTCAGACGACGAGGTGCATGCGTTCGTGCAGCGATACATGCCGACGTATGAGCTATTCAGCCGCACAGCAGATAAGAGTCGGTGGAAAGAGCACTGTATGATGCTACGGATTGGTGCAGACAGACAATGCATAGACGCATAGGGGGGCAGCGCCTTACTCCGTGTTACGGGGACGCATGAGTACGCGGTAGTTGCGGTGCTGCACGAGCCACTGCTCCTGAGGGGGCGTCTGCTCGTCGCTGGGCGTGCGCACTACGCGAAAGTCGCCCTCAACGTACATGAGTGTGCCCTTGGGCACCTCGCGCAAACGGTTGACGGTGTTTTCGCCGAAGGCAAAAATCGAGTGGAACGACGACGTGGGCGCAGCGGGCGTGCCGTCCTCGTTAGGCGGGCCGGGCAGGTCGTTCGTGGCGAGCACGTAGCGAAGGTATTCCTTGCCGTTACGGCTCTCGCGCACCTCGGGCGACGAGACGAGGCGGCCGATGAGCGTGACGCGCGAGAGAGCCGAAGCTGGCGTGGACGAGAACGACTGTCGTTAGAACACACTATACGTACGCGGGCTTGAAGCACACGGGGAAGGGAGCCGAACATGGGGCGGACCATTTTCAATACAGGGCGGAAAAGCGAACGCGTCGATCGTCGCGTCGTGGCGTGGTCGCTGGGACGCGTACTATTCGGCCGAACATCATATACCTATCAGTAGCGATTCAACTCGACGCGTCCGCCGTCCTGCATCATCCAGTCAGACAGGGCGCGCGTCACGCGGACTTGGCAGGTGAGGCGACTGGATGCCTGGCGGAAGGGGGCGTACTCGAGCATGTCGTCTTCTTCTTGGGATACTTCGTCCGCACTCCAGCTGGGTGCCTCGTGCGTCATGCCACGTGCCTGCGGATCGTCTCGCTGTGCGTCACACACGTAGGCATGACAGGTAGCACATTCGAGCTCGCCGCCGCATGTAGCCTCTATACCGGGCAGGTCGTAGCGCCGCGCCACTTGCATGAGGGACTCGCCTTCCTCGCCCTCCACGTCGTACCACTGGCCATCGTGCGAGTGGAAACGGAGCGGCAGCAGGTGGGGGGTATCTCGGGTGCTGGGACCGGCCCGTCGCTGCGGCGTGATGTGCGCGGTATGGACGATCGGCGGGCCCCACGTGTCGATGTGATCGCGCTGCTCGGCCTCGGACATGCCCAGCCTACCGCGCCACCGCGGCCACAGCACGAGCCGTTCTCGCAAGTCGTCCAAGTCATGCCGCGACGATGGCGGCGCGAGCGCAGCGCGCACAAGCAGAGGCGCGTCAGACACACGCAAGTTGCCGTACCAGTCGCCATGCGGATACACGAGAGCACACGCAGCAAACTTGTGGCCGCCCACATGACTGATGGGCCACACGCGGATCCGGCGGGCTGGCTGCGTGCCTTCGAAGCGGCATTGCGTGTCGTGCTTCTCGACCGCCTCATTCAAGGCGTCATACAGGGCCGGACCTGCTACGCCGCAGCGGCAGTCGCGCATGCCGTGCGTACATACATAGATGTGCGTTTCGTGCTGGTCCTCCGCTTTGTGCCACAGGGCTTGCAGGGACGCGCGTAGTTCGGCGCCACTTGGGAGTGTGCGGAGCGACACGGGCTCTGGCCACTTGACCAGGCGACCGGGCATAGCGTACGCGTACATCCAGTACTGCTCGTCTTCCTGTTGGTGATTCGGCGGCCAACGTGCGGCGGCGCTGCGCCTTGGATCCCAGGCATCCGCGGTCGGCAGGGCGGCATCGTCGCCGGAGGAGAGATTCACGCGAAAGCCGTCGAGCGACCCGTGTGGCTTCGTACGGCTCGCGAGCTCACTGAGCAGCGCACTCGCCGACTCTACGTGGGACGGCCACGTCGTGGGAGGCCGTGCATACTGCGCGGGATGCAGGATCAAGTGTGCGTCCGACCGCGATACGGTGCCGGCCAACGGCGACGCATCATAGGGCGCTGCAGGTATTTGATGTCGGTGATCCAGTGCGGGCGACGTGTCACACGCAAATGCGCCCCAAGCGCGCGAGCTGTACAGGCGCCGCAAGCGTCGCCACAGCATGAGAAGGGGGAAAAAAAAGCTACGAGTGGAGCTCTCAGGTCAGGCGCTCCTTGTCCCAGTGCCATGCTGATCTGTGCAGCGCGTCGAAGCTGGTGGGGCGCGGTGCGGCCGCGCATGTTGAGCACTTGTGCTATCCGTATGGAGGAGCGCAAGACGCACTTTGGTTTCCAGACGATCGATGAGACACAGAAGCAAGACATGGTCGGCGGCGTGTTTTCGTCGGTAGCGTCCTCGTACGATTTGATGAACGATGCCATGTCGCTGGGTATTCATCGGCTGTGGAAGAACCGGTTCGTGGACATGCTCGATCCGCGTGGCGGGATTCGGTGCTTGGATGTGGCGGGCGGCACGGGCGATATCGCGCTTCGATTGCTGGACCATGCCAGGACCAAGCACCTGGATCGCGAGACGCACGTCACGATCCTCGACATCAATGCCCAGATGCTCGTGGAAGGGCAGAAGCGGGTCAAAGAGAGCATGTACTGGAACACGCCGCAGGTCAAGTTCCAGCTGGGCAATGCCGAGGCGCTGGACGAGGTCATGCCCGTGCCGGAGCGCAAGAACCCCGTGGCCAGCACGCGTCGTCAGCCCATTTTGCCGCCGCTGGTGAGCGAGCCTATCGAGAGCGCGTCGGTCGACCTGTACACGATTGCTTTTGGCATTCGTAACTGCACGCACATTGACCGCGTGATTGCCGAGGCGTTCCGTGTGCTCAAGCCGGGTGGTATCTTTGCGTGCCTCGAGTTCGGCAAGGTCTCGATTCCGCTGCTGGCGCACATGTACAAGCAGTACTCGTTCCAAGTGATCCCGCCTCTGGGTGAGCTGCTCGTGGGCGACCGCGACTCGTACCAGTACCTGGTCGAGTCGATCGAGCGGTTCCCGACGCAGGCCGAGTTCGCGCGCATGGTGGCCGAGGCTGGCTTCCTGCTGCCAGGCACAGCCGAGGCATCGTCGATGGGACTGCCGCCGCTCGTGGGACGCGGCGCATGGGAAAATTTGACGCTGGGTGTGGCCACGATATGGACAGGTACGTATGCTCTATGTATGATGTGCTCACAGGCAGGGTACGTATACCACACTCACATGCAGTATCAAGCCATTTGCCTAGGCCGCTACTGTGGGATGCGCTCGCACCGGATGAATGTCTTGGTAGGGTCGTGCGGCAAGATGCAGAAAAAGCCCATGGATTGCATAGTCTGGAATAGTTCGCGAGCTGGCGTTAGCACGCACGACACGTACTCTCGAGTGACACGGTCGCACACTGCTCCTGGCCATTGGGCAGCTGGCGACATAAGCGAGACGAGGGCTGTCCACGCTCCCTGCGTGTCAGTCGCACATACGTACCCATCGAGTGTGAAGACCGAGTTTGAGCTCCCGCCACGACTCTCTGCATCCTGTGCAACGAGGCGACGCACCTCGTCGTGCTCCGGCTTGTCGAGTCTCTGGATCAGGTTGGAACTTTCCGACGACCTGCGTGTCAGCGGCGGCTACACGTACATGGAGGCGAAGCGCCTCCCTACGGCGGCGCTGGGCGCCTTCGGAGCGAGGGCTGCTTACCTAAGTCGCGGGCGGGGGCTGCCTGCTTCGCTGCACGGACGCTGCGGTGGAGGACGATGGAGCGTCGGTCGGGACTGCGGGTCCAGCTGGCGACGTACAATGCCGGCCAGATGTTCGACGGATCGGGCGTGCCGGACTTGCAGGAGTGGCTGGTCCCCACGGTGAGCGAGAGCCGACGCAGTGGGTACGCGACGACCGACGCGGCAGCGGCCACGACGGCCATGTCGCTGGGCCCGCGCGAGGCGCCGGATATCTATGCGGTCGCGATCCAAGAGTGTGCGCCGCTGCACAAGGCACTCGCTGGCATGCATACACAGGCCGTGGACCAAATCGATGTGGCCATACGCCGAACTGTGCGCCTGCATCAGTCGGTCGTGCGAGACGATCGCATGTACGATCCATTGGAGCTTGGAGGAGGCCCCGAGAACTATGCGAAGATGGCCGAGATCTGCCATGGGGGCCTGATTCTTTTCGTCTATGCCCGCGAGCGCCCCCCGCAGCGCACGCAGGGCCGGGAGCTCAGTGCCGCGCACCGGATCAAAGAGGTGCGCACATCGTTCGTCGGTACAGGCATCGGCATGGTGATGGGCAACAAGGGCGCTGTGGGCGCACGCGTCGTGCTCTCATCGGCTGTGCCGGGTGGCTGCGACGAGGTGTGCACGTTTGTCTGCGCGCACCTTGCCGCACACGACCACAACGTCCAGCGCCGGCATGCCGAGTGGCGCGCTGTGTGCGAGCGCCTCGTGTTCGACCCTATGAGCGTCCAAGTGCTGCCGCCTCTGCAGGAACCCGTGTCCCAGGAAAAGCCAGCGACGATCGACGCGGTGGACCCTCATGCATACTCGCTCTACGACACGCACCACCTGTTCGTGCTCGGCGACCTGAACTACCGCCTGGCTACGGGCGTCGAAGGCGTATCGCCAGCGGGCCGCCACACGGCCCCTGGCACATTCCCTCCCATCACGCGCGGCGATGTGCTGCAGGTGGCACGAACGTTCGAGTCCCAGCGATGGGCCTCGCTGGCTCCGTACGACCAACTGGTGCGGGAGCGCTTCGCGCCTACGCCGCGAACGATGCACCATTTGCACGTGCCCGATATGAGCGTGTACCATATTCCCCCGACGTACAAGTACAAGGCGCGAGGCGAGATGGAGCAGCTCAGCACCAAGCGCCTGCCCGGCTGGCCCGACCGGCTCCTGTGGGGCTCGAGTGATGCGTCAGCAGGAAATCAGGCGATCCAATGTGAGCTGTACCGCAGTATCATGCGGTACACGTACTCGGACCACAAGCCCGTCACGGCCATTGTCCAACTCCCGCCGCACATTCACCCGCTCTCGGATCACATGCAGACGCCATTCCCTCTGCGTCCCCAATGGCGGACGTGGCGGTCCGTGGGCCTCCTTGCGGACCGTGTCGTGGGCCTCGTGTGGTCGGGCCTGCTGTTCTTCGGACACGGCTACTTGGTTCTGGCCGTCGTGGAGCTCGCGCTGCTTGGCGTCGTAGGCTGGTATTATGTGCATGGCCAGCTGGTGTGGCGCCTCTAGCCAAGCGGCTCGTCGTCTTCCACACGCATAGCAAAATCGTACGTATCGCCATCTTCGTCAGGTGCGTAAAGCGTGTGGTACCATGACCGCAAAGCCTGTAGACATCGCGCATCATGCGCCTCTCTCTCGGCAGCTACGTCCGCGGCCGCGTGCGTTTGATCATACTCCGCTAGGCGCTCGGCCTCCTGCTGCGCCACCTCCGTCTCAGGCACCGTGCTCAGCAGCGTGCCGAGCCAATTCAGTTTGCTGTCGGGGATGGGCTGGCACGGGTGCACAGCGAGCAGAGGCAACTGGCTCTGTGGATCCTTGTCTTCCATCGGCGGACACGTCGCTTTCGCATCTCCGCCACCCAGCAGCGCGTCCATTTTCGTGTCGTCGCCAAACAGGTTCGCATCTTGTGCCTCGGTCTCGAGAAACTCCGTGAGCGTCGATAGCTGCGAAGACAAGAACGTGGGCGACGGCGACTGCAGCGCTGCCGCGATCGAAAACGTGTGCGACAAGAGATTCGCATAGTGCGTTTGAACCGAGGGCCAATCTTCGATGCCAGGCGTATGCAGCGTCTGCTCACGCAGCAGCGCAATGGAATTACGCAGCGAGTCATAGCGCTGGTACAGTGTCATGAGATGCCCCAGCGGCGGCGACGCCGACTTGAGCGTCACATCCCCGCGGCCGGGTGGTGCCAACTTGGCCGGAGCCATGGAGGTGCCAAGGGAGGAAATGACGACCTCTCCTCCTTCCTCCACCCCTTGATGGACGATATTGTGGACCTGGTCCAAGAACACCATGAACAGAGCGCACACGTAGACGAAAGTCTGGGGCGGTACACGGCGTACACGGTCCGGCTGAAAACACTCGTGTCGTCCGTGTCGCGGTATATCGCGTATTCGTCTGACGTGGGTGAAGCCTTTCGACCCCTGGCGCGTCCCTTTGTCGTCACGGCCGCCTATGGTATCAGCTGGGCCTACATCTTCACCGACGTGGGATACACGTGCTGGCAAGCAGCACAGGATAGAGAGCACGACTCACCGCTCGCCGCTGACCTTGCCTGGATTGCTGCGCGTCGCGGCACGTTTCAGACACTGGCATCCATCGTGCTCCCTGCCTTCACGATCCACAGCGTCGTGAAGCACTCCGCTCACCTGTTTTCCAAGTTCAAGTCGCCACGCATGCGCATCGCTGGCCCAACGGCTGCAGGCCTACTGACCGTGCCCCTGCTACCCTTCCTCTTTGACCATCCTGTCGAGACAGTGGTCGAGCGCCTATTCGACGCTGTCGAATATCGCATTGCTGCTCTTCGCGGTGATCCGCTCGCCAAAGAAATGCTGGATAAGGGCAGTCTGCTCCGCGGCTACTATGTGCCCACGGCCGACAACCCCAAAGAGCTGGGCGTGTCGCCTACGCTGGCCGCGCAGCTCGCCATACTTGGCGTCGGTGTCGACCTTGTGCACATGCCGCGCATGCTTCAGCTCGTATCGCGACACGCCCAACGACTCCAACGTATGCCGCACAAGCCCTTGGGCTCCCTGGCTACGCTCCGGCCGTTGAATGAAAAAAAAGAGCAGCACGCCTGGCTCGAAACGTCTGCTCAGCACTTTGCTCGTCGTACCCTCGCCAAGGCCGAGATGGATGCCTTTCTAGGCATGCACTGTCATACCCACGATGAGCGAATGCGCTTCCTTGCGACTAGGTACGCTTCGTACAAACTAACGACGTAGGTGGGCTGTCAAGGAAGCCGTGTACAAAGCCGTGTACCCACACCTGCATCTCTATGCCACCGACATCTCCTACACGCATACCTTCCAAAAACCTCTGGTGGCCTTGGCTCGTCAGCGAGCGTTTCGCAACGCCCATGGATCGTGCGCCACATCCGTCGCGGAAGCACTGCAACTGCATGCGAGCATATCACACGACGCCGACTATGTAGTCGCATCTATCGTGGCAGAGACCATGCATCCTCCATCCTGTGAATAGCGAGAAAATACATATGCATCATCTACAAACTTAGACGCCGGCGAACTTGCTGATGGCGGCCTGGAGCTTCGAGGGGTCGGCACCCACCACCGTCTCAATCTTCTCGCCATTCTTGAAGAACGCAAAGGTCGGCATCGCACGGATACCAACCTCGCTGGCAATCTGGCTCTGCTCATCGACGTCGACCTTGTAGAAGCCGAGCTTCTCACCAGCCGGGGTCTCGGCGATCTTTTCAAAGATCGGGCCAATCATCTTGCATGGACCGCACCACGTTGCCCAAAAGTCAATGACAATAATCTTGTCGGTGCCGGTCACCTGCTTGAATTCATCGTACGACTTGATCTGTTGCACACCCATTGTATAGAAGTCAATGTAAGGGGAGTCGGTGGCGGGCGCTCCCAGCCCCGCTTTTATGTCAGTGCCAGCACAGACTTGCTGACTCATCCCTGCATAAAAACGCTCCGCGGCGAGGGAATAAGCACGTCAGCGACGCTTGGGCCAAGGCGAGACGGACCACATGGCGGCACCCCACATTCACTTCTCCGCGGCGAAAGCGGTCACGTACGCAGCAGGTGATGCGACGCGTGGAATCGTACCCAGACCCAAGCAACCACCAATTTTTTGCCACAGCGAAGAGGCTGGATGCGTGGCGCCTGACGCTGAGCCCGTAAAGACAAAGTCACTCCACACAGGGAACCAACAACGCAACATGAATTTCCATTGCCAGTCTGGGTACACACCAGTCACACGTCCCGTCTTGCTGTCACGATACCATGAATCGCACTGAACAAACACGAGATTCTCCATCTTGGCATCAATCCAGTTGCGTTCGTTGACCAAAGCCTCTGCTTTGACCTCAAATGTGGGGATCTCTGGGCCAGGCACCTCTTTCATGGGCGCACCTGGCACATGCGCAATGGCGTCGTCATGAGGCCTGGGTGACTCTAGCACGTCCTTTCCCACACTCAAGAGCATCTCCTGAACACGCTCCGAGGTGAACAAGACTGACATATGCCCGGTACCCGAGTTCGGTCCGACAAGCGTGCACATATTTGGAAAGTCGGTCAAGTAGGCCGTGCGGTATGACACAGGAGATCCAAATCCAAACTTGTCATGGTGTTCTTGGATGCTCATAGTTTTACCGCGCACTTTCAGGGGAGAGCCTGCCGCCTTGGTAGAAAATCCATTGCCCATCACAATGACATCGGCCGGGATACGACGGCCATCCTTTGTCACCACAGCGTTTTGCTCGATACGCACGAGCTCACTCGTCTCTAGGTCAAGATTTTCTCGCCACAAAGACGGAAGATACGTGTTGTCCAGCACGCGACGACGGCATGCGGCAATGAGCTCATTCGAACGAGGAATAAGCTGATCGTGATACTTGGGGGGCGCCAATTTCTGCACATGCGCCCGGCATTCCTTCTCATACATACGGCGCATAAGCTTGCCATACCAAGTATTCGTGGCCATGGAGAAATGCGACTCGAGAACCAGCCAAATCAGGAAGCGCTGGCTCCATAAGAGTATAGGGAACTTGGTCAAGAGCCAGCGATACCAGTCCTTTTTGGCAAACTCAAAGTCGGGCGAGGGACCATACCAGTGCTTTGAGCGCACAAACTGCGTTACGTGCTTGGCCTCTTTGGCGACTTCAGGCACAAATTGGGTGGCCGAGCAGCCATTCCCCACCACAATGACATGCTTGTTCTTTAGGTCCACCGAGTGGTCCCAGCAGGCCGAGTGAAAGATGGGTCCTTGAAAATCTTCGTGTCCAGGAATGTCGCAGTGATTTGGCTCTGAAAGACCCCCCACAGCCTGAATAAAAAGTTTGCATACATAGTGTGTGTATTGGGTGGCGACCTGGGGGTTTTGGGGGTCAAACGTTGCCGTCACCACGTGCCACAGATGCGTGTCAGCGTCATATCTAGCTTCAAGACCAACGGTGTAATAACGAAATAGCTTTTCGATGCCGTATTCTGCCATGACTTGGTGAATATACGCGCGAAGCTCGGGCTGGCGTGGGAAAAACCCACTCCAGTCACTCTTCTGACGGAAGCTCAAGCTGTACAGGGGCGAAGGAACATCACACGCACATCCCGGATACTGATTCGCTTCCCATGTGCCAGACGGCCCACCAAGACGCTCCAGGACGACCATATCGGGCATCTTGTGATAGCGCCGCTTGAGTTTGCATGCCATGCTTATGCCACTGAATCCAGCTCCAATACATACAATGTCATGATACTCTGTGGGCATTCCATTTAGATTGACAGGGTCCTGCAGTAATTGCGCGCCATGGGGGAGCGACGTTGGCGTCACGTATAGGCTCATGGGTAGGACAGAGCAGGCCAAGACATCATCATGTCCAAGCGTGAGGTTTCGACTCCGCTTCGTAACATACATTTCTTATTGGTTCATTTTCTTAGGGCACACGCTTTGCCCCCCAAAGGCACACATGTTCCAAACTTGGCCGTGCGCAACTAATCGAAAACTACCTTGGTGCCCTGGGGTTTCGCCGCATGCTGTGCCTCTTTGGCTCGCTGCTTGGCAATCCAGCTGGGGTGTAGGGGCGCATTGCTAGGAGGTGGTGCTGGCTTTACGCGTGATGATGACGGAGGATGAGGGTCCTGGGTTCGAGGTTGCCTAGGTGGCGAAGCTTGCATGGGCTTGGGGCGCTTCGTAGGTCGGTCCGGCGCGCGATGTTCGCGTGCTTTGCGAGGTTCTTTTTCACGAAGCTTGAGGTGATTGGCATGCCGTCCATACTTTTTCTCCCAAATAGCACGGCGTTCGCGTTGGCCGCGGCGATTTTTGCGCTGTGACTTCGCCGGACCTTTGCCTCCTGTATCTGCATAGTCTGCTTCAGCGTCACTCCAGTCATCGCCTGGGATGAAGCCTGTGTGTAGGCTAGGCAAGAAAGCGTCCTCCTCGTCGTCTTCCTCTGATGTGTTGGCACGCTTTCGCGGGGTATCTTCATCGTCCGAATCTTCTGTATCGCTGCCGGATGCGACCAGTGTATCCATGTCGCCCCGCATGTGCACATTTTCTTGATTTCCCATGCCATCATCGCTCTCATAGCCATCTTCAGGAGGGGCAACTTCTACCTGTCTTGCTTCCTTGTCGCTCTTAACAGGTTCCGTGACAGGTGTCTTGGGTGCCTTTTGCTGAGTCACGAGGGGTATGAGGGAAGCAAGACACGCAGTAAGCTCACTAGCAAGCACTTTCGAGCTAAGCACCTGATTGCATATGTGCTCATGTGCCTTGTGCTCGAACGACAGCAAGGTTTCAGTGGTGGCCGGATCCACTTTGGCCTCGAGTGCAAAGGGTAATAAGGGGAAGCGCTCTTCGTCCGCTCCCTGAGCCTGTTTTGGGAGTATCTTTGCTTTTACAAGCTTGGTTGACAATGCACGTAGGGCGAGTGCATGAATATCAAGTGTTTTCAAGTAGTACAATTCTTTCTCGAGGTCTGATCGTTCGGCTTCCGCACACTGCTTAAGACGTCGCACGTGTCTTTGCAGCTCATGTTGCCTTGCTTTTTTCGCGGAAGAATGCGCTACCTTGACTGCTTGATGCAATTTGGCACGTATGCGCCTGTCGTCTAAGGTCACTTTGGGAGATGACATGCACCTCGCCCACTATGCCAGCCGCAGACAACGATGGAGGGTCGTGCATGTGGGCCCAAAAAAAAGTGGCGAACACGTGACGCACTTTTTTTTGGATGCTGCCACAGGCCCCAATCTCTTTCACTTAGGACGATGGCCAAGATCAAAAAGAGAGGAGAGGCGGGTGCGGCCAAAAACTACATCACCCGTAACCAGGCGTTGAAGAAGTTGCAGATCACTTTGGCTGAGTTCCGTCGACTATGCATTCTCAAAGGTATTTTTCCTCGTCAGCCACGGCATATCAAGCGGGCCAACAAGGGCTCGACAGCGCCTACCACATTTTACTACACCAAGGATATCGCCTACCTGCAGCATGAGCCAGTGCTCCAGGCGTTCCGTGAGCACAAAGCATTTGCAAAGAAAGTGAACCGTGCTATTGCTCGTCGCGAATGGTTTGCCGCCAAGAACCTTCATGACAACCGTCCCCAGTACCGTCTTGACCATATCATCAAGGAGCGGTATCCGACATTCGTCGACTCGTTGCGTGATTTGGATGACGCACTGTCGACTTTGTTCCTCTTTGCCAACATCCCATCGCAAAAGACTATTGCCCCTGAAATCACAACGTACTGTGCGCGTCTCTGCACAGAATGGCAACTGTATGTGATGCGAACGCATTGCTTGCGAAAGGTATTCTTGAGTATCAAAGGTATATATTTCCAGGCTGTGGTACATGGCCAGGAGATTACATGGCTTGTGCCGTACATGTTTACCCACACCATCCCAACAGACGTCGATTTTCGCGTGATGATGACATTCTTGGAGCTGTACCAGACACTAATGGGCTTTGTCTTGTACAAACTTTACACGGATGAAAATCTCGTGTATCCGCCTAAACTAGATGAGAGTCTGGATGACCAGGGTGCTGGCTTTGGCTCGCTTATGCTTATGGCAGCCGATGCTGATATGCTCTCTGGCAAAAACAACCTGCAAAGTATGGAATCCACGGCGGCTGCTGAAGCTGAGAAGAATGCAGCTACGAAGAACGACGGCAAAAAGCTGTCAACACGCGACGTCAAGCGTCAAATTGCGCGTCTGTCGCACACACAGGAAAACCAAAACGAAGACGACGTGCCGGCACTCGACACGAATGTCGACGACGAGGACGAAGAGGATGTCAATGACGCCTTCGTTCCTCAATCATCCAAAGAGGATGCTGATCAACTTACTACGCTGCAGGATCTTCAAAAGCAGGCTGGTGAGGATCCTCTGCCGATGCTCTTCAGTCGGTATGTGTTCTACATTTCCCGTGAAGTGCCACGAACTGTGTTTGAATTCATACTTCGTTCCTTTGGTGCCTTGCCGAACAACATTGGATGGGACGCTGTGGCTGGTGCAGGCAGCCAGGTGAGCGAAGACGACGAGCGTGTGACACATCATATCCTCGACCGACCGGTGGAAGGCCTGTCACTGGAGCACCCTGGCAGGCGAGTCTACGTTCAGCCCCAGTGGATTGTCGACTGTGTGAATGCGCGTAAAGTCTTGCCGACCGATCCGTATCGACCTGGCCAGACACTACCGCCGCACCTGAGTCCCTTTGTGGATGATCGCGAGGTGGCTCGCCAGGGTGGCTATGTGCCTGAAGAGGCGAAGAAGCAGCTTGGCTTGGAACAGGATGAAGAAGCAGAAGAGGATGAGGATGATGAGGACGAAGAAGCAGCAGAGGAAGAGGAGCAGCCTCAGGAGACCGCATCTCGTCCTGCCTTGGACGCTCTTCTCGCCGATCCTACAGGAGCTGGTCTATTAGAGGCGGCCGAGCTAGAGGCGGAAGCTGCGGGAGGGGAGGACGCCCTTCTTGCTTTGCGCGATCAGCATGCCAAGGCTCTTAAGACGCACAAGAAGCAGCAGTCGAAGCGTGCACCGCAACTTTCTGAGGAGGCCGAGGCGCGCGATATGGCCAAGATGCTGCTATCTAACAAGCAGCGCAAGCTGTACACACGTGTTGGACAGGCTTCTGGTAAGAAGCAGGAGGAAAAACTGCGTTTGGAGGCCAAGAAGCGTGCCCTGTCCAAATCGAAAAAGAAGCCGTCGTCGACGTAGTGAATCGGGTATAGATCGGGCTAAGAGATCCACGCGGAGCCTTTCCTTTTTTTCTGTGATCATGTCACAAGGTGCGGGCGCGTCGGCGAGCGGTGCCCCTGTCGCGCCGAATGAGACATTGTATATTCAAAACCTGAATGAGAGCGTCGCCATACCAGGTATGTGTGTGTGTGCGGCTAACGATGCAGTCATGAAACAGACGCTCGAAGCTCTTTTCACGACCTATGGCCCCGTCTTGTCGATTGTGGCGCATAAGAATCTGCGGATGCGTGGCCAGGCGTTTGTAAGCTTTCAGGACGTGGCCACAGCCTCAAAAGCGAAGCACGAGGTCAATGGCTTTCCTCTGTATGGGAAGAGTATGGTACGTACACCTCACTTATACCAGCGCTTGTCGTTTGCACGAACCAAATCGGACAGCGTCGTGGCATACCTTGGGAAGGCATCCGGGTCAGCTGAAAAGGATTTAGAAGAGCACAAGAAAGCACGCTTAGCGCAAAAGCCCATAACACGTCGACGAAACAGTACACGACAGCGTCTATTTGAACGGAAAAAGGCACATGAACAAGCTGTGGCACGAGGCGAGGCGGGCTTACTACCTGCCCGCAGATCTACTTCAGCGCGCACCAAGGCGCATCAGCTGCCAGACGAGTATGTGCCACCGAACCGCATTCTCTTTCTGCAGCAAATGCCCGATACCGTCACGCATGCGCAGCTCATGGGCATCTTTGGGCACCTCGCGAATCTATACCAAGTGCGCACGATCCCAGGTCGGACGGACATTGCGTTTGTCGAGTTCCATGATATCCCATCGAGTGTGGCTGCCCGCGACGCTACGAATGGCTACGTCTTTCCGACCGGCGAGCATCTCAAGGTCTCGTTTGCGCGTGCGTAGAAACCACGTGGCACAATTATGGTGTATAGCGTCAGGGACAGGTCCACGCACGGGCAAGTGGAGGAGAGCGTGGCACGGCCGACCGGCTCCCTCCGGCGTTGGCCTTTCACCACATTAGGTTTTCCGACCCTTTTTTTCATGCAGAACATGTTGGCTGCTCGTACTGTCGTTGCTGTGCCTAGGGGCACGATGCTTCGTATGCCTGCGCGCATGGTGGGCTCCGTGCGCATGCCTGTGCGTGCGCTGTCCATGAGCCACGCCGTGGCTCGCAGCGACAAGTTCCGCGCTGAGCGCGACACGTTTGGCGATCTGCAGGTGCCGGCTGACAAGTACTGGGGTGCGCAGACGCAGCGCTCGTCGATGAACTTTAAGATTGGTGGCAAGATGGAGCGCATGCCCGAGCCGATTATTTCGGCGTTTGGTGTGCTCAAGAAGGCCGCTGCGACGGTGAACAAGGAGTTTGGTCTGGACCCGAAGATCGCGGACGCGATCTGTGCTGCTGCGGATGAGGTGATTTCGGGCAAGCTGCACGAGCACTTCCCGCTTGTCGTGTTCCAGACGGGCTCGGGCACGCAGTCGAATATGAATGTGAACGAGGTCATCTCGAACCGTGCGATCGAGATGCTGGGTGGCGAGCTGGGCTCGAAGAAGCCGGTGCACCCGAACGACCACGTGAACCGCAGTCAGAGCAGTAATGACACGTTCCCCACGGCCATGCACATTGCGTCGGTGCTGGAGATCACGAAGGAGCTGCTGCCGGCTCTGCGCCACCTGCACCAGGCGCTGCAAGCCAAGCAGAACGAGTTTGCGGACATTATCAAGATCGGCCGTACGCATCTGCAGGATGCGACGCCGCTGACGCTGGGCCAGGAATTCAGTGGCTATGTTCAGCAAGTGGCCAACTCGATTGAGCGTGTGGAGAATGTGCTTCCTCGCCTGCGTATGCTGGCTCAGGGCGGCACGGCTGTGGGTACGGGACTCAACACGTTCAAGGGTTTTGATGTGAAGGTGGCGTCGGAGATTTCGAGGATCACTGGCGAAGAGTTTGTCACGGCGCCGAACAAGTTTGAGGCGCTGGCCTCGCATGATGCTATGGTCGAGGCGTCGGGTGCTATGAACACGGTGGCGGTGTCGTTTATGAAGATCGCGAACGACATTCGCTACCTTGGCTCGGGTCCTCGCTGCGGTCTGGGTGAGCTGTCTCTGCCGGAGAACGAGCCTGGCTCGTCGATCATGCCGGGTAAGGTGAACCCCACGCAGTGCGAGGCGCTTACGATGGTCGCAGCGCAGGTCATGGGCAACAATGTCGCCGTGTCGGTCGGTGGCTCGTACGGTCAGTTCGAGCTCAATGTGTTCAAGCCGGTGATTGCCAAGAACCTGCTGTCGAGCATTCGCCTGCTGGCGGATGGTGCGAACTCGTTCACGGACCACTGTGTGGTGGGTATCCAGGCCAACAAGAAGCGCATTGACCAGCTCCTGAACGAATCGCTTATGCTTGCGACGGCCCTCAATGCCCGTCTTGGTTACGACAATGTCGCCAAGGCGGCGAAGAAGGCACACCATGAGGGTCTGACGCTCAAGGAGTCGACCGTAGGTCTGGGTCTCCTGACGCCGGAGGAGTTTGACGCGCAGGTGCGCCCTGAGCTCATGATTGGCCCGAACGACCCGCCCAAGTAAGCGCCATGGCCCTGTGTAGAAGCCATAGTCCGAGCACAGTCAAGGCACCGCCCATGGCCCAGGGCCATCGTCGCGGGGCGCGTCGATCCGAGTCGAGGGACAGGGCGTGTCCAAACAGGTCTTCGAGGCCACTGGACATGTGGCCGCCGAATCGCTGCGGACCCCACTGCAGTGTGCGCACGTCCATGGGCTCGACGTCCATGTCCTCTGGCTCGTCGGCCGCGGCGGATGGTTCGAGGAGCGAGTCCAGAGGCGCCTGTGCGACGCGGTCCTCACAAAGCGACATGGCCGCTAAAGGATCGCGCGCCGGGGCGGAGGAGGGCGTGGTGGCATGGTGCGACACGAGACTCATGGGCGCGTCGGTGGCAATGTATCTTGCGCGGTATGCCATGTACAGCACGAGCACCTGGAGTACGGCCCACGACACACGCTGGACAGGATAGCCGGACAAGTAGAGACCTACGCGCGCAGCCCACAAAGCATAAGATACGCAAGTGAGCGTGCCATATCCGTGTGAGTAGATACGCACATCGCGTGTGCGGTACCTGTGGATGTGGGGCCGACATGGATCCCAGGGATACGGTGCGAGGCACGTGAGAATGAGCAGGCGTGGAGCGAGCAGGGGTATACATACGCCGAGTGCATGGCACACGCACCATTGCAGGCGCGCAGCATGCCATGGCCACAGGGACGGTGTGGGCGTGGGCGTCGATGTTTGGCGTTGGAGCCATGAGGCCAACGAGGTGCGTTGGATCAGCTGATCCCGTTGCTGAAGATGAGCCATGGCGCGCGCATGACACGCCTCGCAGGCGAGTGGGTACCGCTCTTCCAGCGAGCGCTTGTAGTCGGGGTAGGCGCGCATGCGTTCGTCGTCGAGCTGCTCGTCCTCCTCGGGCAGGTAGCTGGCGAGGAGGTTGGTCACGAGGGTCTGATTCGCCAGGCATGTGCGGCAGAAGAGCGAGGCAGGATAAGGGTCTTTGTCTCGCGACGCAAACTGCACATCATTGACGGATGCGTCCCACATGCGGCGCTCGTACAGGTCGAGGATGCGCCCGTGCTCGTCGGTATGATTCCACGAGGCACAGGCCGAGCAAAACCACCGTGCGGGCGTGCCGGACGACATGCGCATATCCGATGCGGGGAGCGCAGCTGGCGCTTCGCCTGATGGCGGCACCAGCACCGACGCACACCCGCAAAAGTGGCACGTCGCCGCCCGCTGCCGCCGCCACCGCCACCGTCCTGGCCAGGCACGTAGCATGCGGCGTGTGGAGGAAGAACGAGGGCCCTGGCTTGTCCACGTCATGCATGCCTCGTTGTGGTGGCGTCGAGTGGCCACGGGTGTTGCGGAGCCGCGCCGTACGCCCAAGGCGTCGGAGCTCGCCCAAGCGGCTGCTATGAGTGCCGCGATAGGGCACGAGACGACAGAGCCCCTGGATCCGACGTTGCGGTATGCGTTTCTGCGGCACGAGGAAGCGTCTGCGACGCGGCAGCGTCTATCGCCTGCGGCGCGGCTAGGCAGCAGCAAGGTGCATGGGAATGCGATCGTGAGCATGCCTGCGTCGCTGCATACGCGGTTGAGTGCGATGATCCGCGCGAGTCACAAGGAGCAGCTGCGCCGTGATGCGGAGCATGTAGCTCAGCTGGAGCGCCGCGCGTCGCATGACGACGGCACTGGGCTGGCGCTGCGTGCGTCTCAGCACTTTGTGCAGCATCTGCCGCGGCAGCGTGCGGTGCCGCTGTACCTAGCTACGCAGTTTCCTGCACGCTACGCTGTGCTGGTGCGTGTGTTGGACGAGGCGCGGCGCCGGTTAGCCGCGCCGCACGGTGCGTCTGCGTGGCATCCGACGCACGTCGTCGATTACTGTGCGCACACGTCGGAGGCGCTGTGGGCGTACGACCACGTATTTGGTGCGCGCCACCTGCGTGAATACGTGGCGGAGGCGCGCCACAGCACGCTGCTCAAGGCGCTCGCGGAGCTGCAGGACGACGACGCGTGGTCTCATATACGCACTGTATTTCGTGTGCGTGGCGACAAGCCGCATGTGCATCGAGAAGCGCCACAGGACGCAGCGGCGCCTAGGCGCCTCGGCCTCCATGCCTATGGCCTGAGCGCCGCTGCGTCCGACACAGCGCGCGAGCGCGAAGTGCTGCGCATGTGGAAGAGCGAGGCCGATGTGCTGGTGCTCGTCGAAGAGGCGACGCCGCGTGGATTCGCATGTCTGGCCTCGGCGCGCTCGCAGCTCCTGTCGATGGGCCGCGCCTCTACGACGCCGTGCCATATCGTCGCGCCGTGCCCGCATGATCAGGCGTGTCCGCTGCTGTCGGATGCGCCTGCGTCTCGCAAGGCACCGTCAACATGCTCGTACACGCAGCTCTTCCACATGCCGCCGTTCATGCGTGCGACGACGCAGCAGCACCGCGGCGACGCAGCGACGTCGTACTGCTACCTGATCGTCCAGCGCGGCCCGCGGCCGAGCCTCGATGCGTCGACGGCGGCCTGGACGCCGCGTGTGCCTGAGCCTCTCCAGCCGCATGTGCCTCGCAGCGTGCAGCGCCTGGCCGAGTCGGCGCGCATAGGTGTGCTGGACGCCCTGCGTAGTGGGCGTGAGCGCGACACAAACGAGACGCCGGACGCCACGGACGCGTGCACGTCGGCGCTCGAGCACGCCGGCATCGACGAGCACCGCGTGATGCAGACGGATGCGTACACATGGCCGCGCCTCCTCCGGCCGCCGCTGAAAAAGGGCGGGCACGTCACGATGGATGCCTGCTGTGCATCCGGCGATCTTCGGCGCTTCACACTCCCGCGCTCAGCCGGGCGCCAGGCGTACCAGGACGCACGCAAGGCCCTGCATGGCGAGCTGTACGCGCATATGCACGCAGGCAGCCGCTCGTCGACGAGCGTCCCTGCGTCGGCCTCGTCCGCGGACGAGTACGTGCGCCTCGGGCCTGATGCGCAGTGGGAGGCCCAGACGCACGGCCGCGTGTCGAAGCGCGTCTCGAGCCGCGCACCCAAGCACCGCCTCGCGGACCTCGATCATGCGACGCGCACGACGCGCCAACCGAGCCGAAGCGACCTCGACGCGCTCCTGGCCCTCGATTCGTAGCGGTGCGCCTCATAGTGGAGGCTTCCCTCTTGCCTAGTCGTGATCATGTCCCTGCTGGTCCCGCCTCGGGCGGGCGAGCGAACGGCGCGGAACCAAACTGTGCTGGATGAAGAGACGTATACGCGCGGCCTGTCTCGCATTATTGAGCGCGACTTCTTTCCCGATCTCCCGCGACTGCGCGCGCATAATGCGTATGTGCACGCCCTGGAGGAGGGTGACGTGGACACGATCGAGGCGTGTGCGCATGCGCTTGTCGAGGCGGAGGCGGGCGAGGCGGAGGCAGGCAGCAGCATGAGCATCGGCGAGTACCAGGCGCGGTACACGACGGAGGACAATGCCTCGTTCGCGCAGCTGCTGGAGGTGGATGCGCAGCGGCGGCGGGCCAAGGAGGCCAGGGGTGCTGCGACGCGCCCTCCGAGTACGCAGCGCATAGAAGCGCCGACGCGCGAAGCGCTGCCGCCCGCGCCGCCGAAGCGTGGCATGATGCCGCCGCCCGACGTGCCCCGCGTGCGATACGCCAAGACGCGCCTCGTATCGCTCCCGGACTCGGCGCCGTCCACACCCAGCCGCAGCGTCGTGGACGACGCGATCCAGGCATCCAGCACGCCGCAGATCGGCGGCTACCGCTTTGTCCAGGCGACGCCGCGCAACGTCCGCGAGCCATCGACACCGACGTCACGCCGCTGGCACGACCTGAGTCCGGCCGCGCGGACACTGCTCCAGCGCACGAGTCGGGGCACAGGCGGCTTGTACCGCAGCGCGCCATCGACGCCGCGGTGGACGCCGACGCCCAGTCCTGCGTCACGGCGTCACTAGCTAGATACCCCATACTATGGTCTTGCCGTCCCAGCCGGCCGATGCGACGAACCTGCCGTCCGGACTGCGGCCCAGATACGCCATGTGCGTGTGGCCCGCATGCAGCATGCTGATGCGCTCGCCACGCAGCGTGTCCCACACGCACATCTTGTGGGTGTCGTACCCACTGAACAGCAGGCGGCCCGAGGACGAGAAGGCCACGGCCGTAGCGGCCGAGCGTGGCGGCGGACGATCCAGCGACAGGAGCTCGCTGCCGGTCCGCACGTCAAAGAGGCGGCACAGCGAGTCCTCACACGCCGTGGCAAAGGCACTCCCGTCGGGAAAAAAGTCGAGAGCATTGACATCGGCTCGGTGGCCCTCAAACGTGCGCACGATGCCGGCGGTGCGCTTGTCCCACATGTGCACGAGCGCGCTTGTTCCGCCCGTCAGAAGCGTGTGTGGGTCCGTGGGCGACATTTGCAGGCACAGCACATCGCCCTGCTTCGCATCGAGCGTAGATACGACTTGGTCGCTTTGGACATCCCACTGCATCACGGTGCCGTCGCCGGACGCCGTCCACAGCTCATGGTCGCTGGCGAAGCGGCACGCGCTGATATAGTCCTTGTGACGCAGCAGCCGCTTGGCCATCGGCACGTCGTACGGCTTCTTGCGCTCAGCCATATTGTACAGCGTGCACGCATTGTCCAGGCCGCCCGACGCGACGAGTCGTCCCGAAGGCGAATAGGCGCAGCACAGGACCCAGAGCACAGGCAGCTTCATAGCCTGGACCTTGTACCCTTCCTCGGCATTCCACACGATCATGTAGCCGTCTTGCGACGCTGTGAGAATGTGCTGGCTGTCCTGCGACCAGTCCAGCGCCACCATCTTGGACCACTGGCTGCGGAGCACGGACGTGCGTCGCAGCGCCAGCTGCTTGATAGGCGGCACATCCGAGGCGACCGACGTCGTATCCGCCTCTTTCGGCGCAGCGCGCTCTAACGCGTCTCGCCGACTCAACGAATCCTGCCCCCAAGGCATCGCTTCCGGCTGGGAGGTGGCAACGAACACGGGCACCGAGCGAGGCTCCTGCTGGCCGCGTTCTTTGTTCTCCTCCGACACCTCCACTTCTTGCCAAGGCCCTCCATGCCGTGGGACGAACGACGCTCGTCCTCGCCGTGGCATGCGCGCCGGCCGCGTCGCTCGGCGTTTGAGAGCTTCGATGAGGCACAGTGGCTTTCGGGTGTGCGCGAACATCTGCGCACAGCCCTGGTTGGACCACCACCGCCTGCATCAGACATGCCTTGGATTCGCGACCGACGGCGACCGCTCACGCTCTCGTCGTCAGACGATGAGCAGGAGCCTGCGATGGAGGAAGACCCACGCGCCAAGGCGCACCTTTCACTGACCGCCGACGCTATGGAGGAAGTGCTTGCCCTGGGTGGTATTGTGGATCAAGACGACCAGGGGCCTGTGCACTTGGACGGCTTTGCAGAGCAAGTGTGGCGCGTCGATACGCCATCGACGTCACAGGCGCCCTCCTCGTTGCTGTCTGCTTTTCAGCGCGATACCACAGGCCCAGTCGACTTTGATGCGCTGCTGCAGTTCCGTGCCCGGATGGCGCAGCGCACGAGCCCTACACCCCACATTCAAGTGTTGGACCACGATGCCGGTCCGCCAGATACCCTAATGCAGGCGGAAGAGGACGCGCCGATGGATGCACGGCCGTCGCTGCTCGACTCGTTCCTATCTCATGCTCCGCAGACTGAGCCGATGACGCAGGCCCCCCACCCTCCTTCGCCGATCCTTGTCCTGTCCGACAGTGATCATGAGTCGGATCACGCGGGAAGCATGCACCCAACGCACGATCGGTGCGTGCCTCACGAAACGAGAGGCGCTCTTTATGAGGAAAGCGACGAGGACAGTGATGAGAATGTCTCGGAGGACGAAAGTGAGGAGGAAGAGGACGAGATCCAGGACGAAAGCGAGGAGGAAAGTGAGGAGGAAAGCGAAGAGAAAGGAGAAGAGGAAGGAGAAGAGGAAGGAGAAGAGGAAGGAGAAGAGGAAGGAGAAGAGGAAGGAGGGGAAGTCAGCAAAGATAAAGAGGACGAGGTCGAAGTGGATAGCGAGGATAAAGCAGGGGAGGAAAGCGAGGAGGAAGGAGGGGAGGAAAGCCAAGCTAATGAAGGGGGGGAAAGACAAGATGAAGGAGAGGAAGAGAGTGAAGAGGAAGGAGGGGAGGAAGGTGAAGAGGAAGGAGGGGAGGAGAGCCAAGATGACCTGAAAGTGAACGAGACGCGTGAAGAGCAAGAGGGCGAGAAACGCCAAGAGGAAGAAGACGAATCGGAAAGCGGAAAAGATCAGAAAAGTCCAGAGCGAGCAGACGAGAATGAACAGGAGGAAACACCTATAGAAGAGCCGAAAAGTCAAGAGGTGCATCCACCCAGTCAAGATCGAGGGCTCCCAGATCATCCAGCTGCGGCTCCCAAGGACGAGGCAGACCAGGCTCACGACAACGAATACATCGCTGAGAACAGATCTGGCCATGCTGTGATGCCGACATACGACCTGGCCCGCTCCGTGAATCCGTCCATGCTCTTGTCTCGCACAGACGCCGACATGCTTGCCTCGCCCACTCCGCGTCCCCTGCCCCCTCCATCCCATGGCCCATATCAGCGCCTGACCCTGTCCAAGCTCACCGGAGCACCGAGTTTTATCGTGCCTTCACTCACCTGCGATCCACACGTGCTGGAAGAAGAGGGCGCTGAGCTCGGCGATGTGCTCCCAGACGGCCTCGACATGGCGCCCCTCGATCCAGACACGTTGCCCGAACCCGTACTCTCTACTTTATGCCGGATCGTCGGCTTTTCCATGCTCGATGACGTATACGTCATGCCATCTCCCACGTCTGAGCCTGCGCCAGATGCGATCCGCAAGCGACCGCGCCGCTCTTCACCGACGGCGCCCCTCCAAATGCGCCTCCGAACGCCGGAAGAACGTCGACCTCCACGGCATTATTCGCCCGATCTATAGATCCCACCTACTTTGCCACCACCATGTCTGTGCGGCACATCCTGCGCGCAGGTGTCCTGCCCAGAGCACGAGGCGTGCGCATGTACCACCCAATTTCGACGGAGGAGGTGCTTCGTGAGAATGCAGCCTATGAAGCGCGGATCAACGAGGCCGAGGAAGCGTTATCACGACGCGGCTTTCCGCGCACGGCCATCTTTCGGCAGCCCGTGGTATGGGGCGAGCATGACCAGTACCAGCACGTCAACAATGCCCACTATATCCGGTGGTTTGAGTCGGCGCGCATGCGATGGATGGAGCGCATGTCCCGCACCCTGAGCCCCGAGATCGCTAGCAACTTGGTACGGGGCCGGGGCGTGGGCATCATTCTGGCCTCGACGTACTGCCGCTACCGCCGACCGGTTACGTACCCTGACACGGTGGTGATCGGTCAGGCTGCGCTGCCGATGAAATTCGCCGATCGCGTCACGGTGCGCTCGCAGGCGTACTCTGTGGCGCAGAGCGCCATTGTCGCCGAGGCCGACTTTGAGTGTGTGGCGTACGACTATGACAGACTGTGCAAGGCTTCGCTGCCGCCCGAAGTGGCCGACGCACTGCGCGCGTGGACGTACACGGGCGAGGACAAGGAGCCCTACTGCCAGAAAACGAGCCGCCGAAGAACAGTTTCATAGTGTTGCATCTATCGTACAAGGAGCTATGCTTAGACCGAGATCGTCTTGAAAAAGTGGAAGCCATCCGACGACGTCGAGCCGAGCATACCAGGGATCTGGGGGTGCCAGTGCACCTCCTTGATATCCGACGCACCGTGGTGGCAGAAAAGCAGCTGGCTCGGCACCGGTTGGCCATTCGGTCCCTTGGGCAGCTGCGCGGGATCTTCTTCGTCGTCGCGCTCGACGCCCAAGTCCCACAGCGTGACTTGGTCGTCGCGGCCCGAGGCGGCAAAGATGCTGTCTTCCTCGGGATGCCACTCTACGCTGCTGATCGGCGCGCGATGCCAGTCAAAGTGCGCCACGGGACTCGGGGTCTGGTTCGGCTTGAACGACCTCATATCCCATACGTTCAGGGCGCCGTCATCGCCGCCGGAGAGGAGCAGGAACTGTGTGCCGCGGTTCCAGCTAATCACATTCACGTCTTGCTCGTGCGCGGCGTCGACCGTAAGAGCGGATCGGTGCGACTTGATCCGCACGTCCCAAATGCGGATACTGCGGTCCGCCGAGCACGACGCAAAGACCGTCGGCTCCGTCGGACTCCACTGCAAGTCTTCGACGGAGGACGTGTGGCTCTCGAACGGCGTGGCGTGCGTCGTAAAGCCCGTATTGTTACTAGTGGTAAGGAAGATCTTGCTGTGCATGTCACCGGTCAAGAGACGCAAGTGACCCGCATGACCCGACGCTCCACCGCCCAGCAGGCCGCCCCAGTCCATCGCGAATCCTTCCGTACGGTGTGCATTCACAGTGAAGAGAGGCGTCTCGATCTTCTTCTTGTCGATCGTCGTGCCAGGCACGTTGAGAGCATTGAAGAGAGGGCGCACGTCCCAAATATGCACCTTGCCCGTCTCGGACCACGTCGCGACGGGGTATGCATCCAGGCACGGCTCCAGGTCCGACGTGGGCGTCGTCGTCGGGGCAGCGCGCACGCGGTTGACGCCGCCTAGGTGCGGAATGGTCTTGTATTCCAGGACGGCGTCTTCGTCGACGTCGTCGTCCTGATCATCGTCATCGGAGGCAGCTGCGGCGTTAGTCCCACTCATGCGCAGTTCGTGGCTTGGCTCAGACAGAATAAGATAGGTAGCGAGTTGTTTTTCGGCATCGAGCAGCGTGCGCCGCTCATACAGCCAAATGCCTCAAGACATCATAGCCAGCCACGAAAGGGGGTACGTACCATCATCGTGCTGTGTGCGGTGCATCGAGCTTGCCTTGATGACAAGCACTTCGTTGTTCTTCGCCGTATCCGCCTGTGTACCAGCCACAACGTAGGCGGTGTGCGGCATGCTTTGCCGCTGCGAGCCGAGATGATCCCGGAGAAAGTCGAACGACAAGCACGGCCACGTCACGTTCATGCGGTGCAGCATGTGGTACGCTGACTGATCGGGAACGAGCGTCTGTCCCTCCTCCAGCTGCATGGTGCCCGGCATGAACGGCTTGGTCTGTGTCTCGGGCTCGTCGTCCTCCTCGTCCATGTCGTCATCCTCGTGGTGTACGATTTCACCGTCACTCTCAATCTCGTCTTCAAAGGGGTCCTCGAATTCGCCCATGCCCTCCTCTTCCTTCATGGGCTGGGCGCCATCGACGCGGCGGCGCTCGGGCTCCGGGGCCGAGGGCTGCTCGGCGAGCGTTCGCTTCGACATGGACAGAGGAAAAAACGAGCGCCAGCGAACCGATTTTTTTTTTTCGACCGCGCGCTCAGCGCTGACTCAGCAGAACGACGCCACGGCCAGGCCGCCCCTGGTGGTTGCCGTGTGTCATGTCGGCCATTCGAGCTCTGATTCTTGGCGCGGGTGGGCGTGAGCATGCGCTGGCCCTGCATCTGCTGCGTGCCGAGCGTGTTGAGCATGTGTACGTTGCACCGGGTAATGGCGGTACGGCTACGCTTGGATCGCGGTGCTCGAACGTGAGCACGCCGAAAGCGAGTGGCGACTTTAGCGACATTGCGCGGTGGGCGAAGGAGCAGAGAGTGACGCTGTGTATTCCGGGCCCTGAGGCGCCTCTCGTGGCGGGCGTGGAGCGGGCGTTCCGCGATGTGGGCATTGCTGTGTTTGGTCCGTCGAAAGAGGCGGCGCAGCTCGAGGGCTCGAAGGCGTTTGCCAAGGACTTTATGGCGCGTCATCAGATCCCGACGGCCGCGTACCGCACATTCACGGCTGATCAGATCGAGGAGTGCTATGCGTTTATCGATGAGCTCGGTGGTGCGAAGTCGGTGGTGCTCAAGGCGGATGGTCTGGCGGGTGGCAAGGGTGTGATTCTGCCCGAGACGGACGAGGAGGCGAAGCAGAGTGCGAAGGACATGCTGGTGCACCAGATGTTTGGAAATGCGTGTGATTTTCTGGTCGTGGAGGAGCGTCTTGATGGCTCGGAGCTGTCTGTGCTGGCGTTTACGGATGGCTACACGGTGCGGGCGCTGCCTGGCTGCCAGGACCACAAGCGCATTGGCGAGGGCGATACGGGTCTGAACACGGGTGGTATGGGTGCGTACTGCCCGACGCCCGATGGCACGGCGCCTGGTATGGAGGAGCGGATCCGCCGCGAGGTGCTGTGTCCGACCGTGGAGGGGATGCGCCGCGATGGCATGCCGCTTGTTGGTATGCTGTTTGTGGGCCTGATGCTGACGAGCAAGGGGCCCAAGGTGCTGGAGTTTAATGTGCGCTTTGGCGATCCCGAGACGGAGGCTGTGCTGGAGCTGCTGGCGCATCCGTCGACGCTCGCGGATGTCATGGTAGCGTGTGCGGAGCGCCGCCTGGACTGTGTGGACCTGAGCATCAAGGCGGGCTATGCGGTGAGTGTGGTGTTGGCGAGTGGCGGCTACCCGGGCAAGTATGCGACGGGTGTGCCGATCGAGATCCCGACGCTGCCGGAGCATGTGTCCGTGTACCATGCGGGCACAACGCGTGCGGACGATGGCACGCTGTTGACGGCGGGCGGGCGTGTCCTGGCGGTGTCGGCGGTGGGCGAGACGCTTGATGAGGCGCTGCAGCGCGTGTATGCGGGTGTGTCGAGCATCCGGTTTGATGGCATGGTGTACCGCCGCGACATTGCGCACCGCGCGCTGGCGGGGGCGCGCACGAAGCATGACATGACGTATGCGTCGGCGGGCGTCGACATTGATGCGGGGAATGCGCTGGTCGAGAGGATCAAGCCGATGGCGAAGAGTACGCAGCGTGTGGGCTGTATGGGCTCGCTCGGTGGCTTTGGCGGCATGTTTGATCTGCGGGCGCTGGGTCTGCGTGATCCGATTTTGGTGAGTGGCACGGACGGCGTGGGTACGAAGCTGCGTGTGGCGCTGGAGTATGGCAAGCACGACACGATTGGCATTGACCTCGTGGCGATGTCGGTGAATGATTTGCTTGTGCAGGGTGCGCAGCCGCTGTTTTTCCTGGACTACTTTGCGTGCTCGAAGCTGCGTGTGGACCTGGCGGCGGCGGTCGTGCAGGGCGTGGCGGACGGGTGTCGCCAGGCGGAGTGTGCGCTGATCGGTGGCGAGACGGCCGAGATGCCGGGCATGTACGTGGGCGACGAGTACGACGTCGCGGGCTTTGCCGTGGGTGCGGTGGAGCGTGAGGCGCTCTTGCCGCGCATGAGCCGTATGCAGGCGGGCGATGTGTTGGTGGGTCTGCGCAGCAGTGGTCTGCACTCGAATGGCTACTCGCTGGTGCGCAAGATTGTGGACAAGGCGGGTGTGTCGCTGTCGTCGCCGTGCCCGTGGCCGGATGCGACGTACGCGACGCTGGGCGAGGCGCTGCTGGCGCCGACGCGTGTGTACGTCCGGGCGCTGGCGCATGTGCTGCGGGGCGAGCACGAGGTGCTGGGACTCGCGCACATCACGGGCGGTGGCTTTACGGAGAATGTGGTGCGCATGCTGCCTGCGCACCTGGGCGCGGCGATCGACGTGTCGCGCTGGGAGCGTCCGCCGCTGTTTGCGTGGCTGCAGCGCGAGGGCCACATTGCCGCGCAGGAAATGGCGCGCACGTTCAACAACGGCATAGGTATGGTGCTCGTGGTGCCGGCCGCGGCGTCGGAGCGCACGGTGCAAGCGCTCGAGGCCGCGGGCGAGGCGCCCGTCGTGCTGGGCGAGGTGACGGCCCAGCCGGGCGTGGCGTACGTGCACCTGGACGAGTGGCACGTGGCATAGGAGAGTTGCTTTTTCGCCATGACGAGCCGTGTAGGCGCGACGCCCGAGAGCGTCGAGATGCACGCGCGCGACAAGGCGCCGTCGATAGCAGATACGGCGAGTGTGCAGGCGGAAGCGTACGTGGTCGGCGACACGTCGGTGATCGCGGCGGCGGCGGCGATGGAGCGCGTCGGCTGGACGGTGTGGATGCTGACGATGAGTGCGGCGCTGTGTGGCTCGCTGTTTGGCTACGACACGGGCTACGTGTCGTCTGTGCTGGTGAGTCTGGACGACTTTCAGGACTTTGGGCGGCTGAGCGATGGCACGAAGCAGCTGATCACGTCCGCGACGTCGCTCGGTGCGCTGATCGGCGCGCTGTGTGCGATGTTCCCGTCCGAGTGGCTGGGCCGCAAGATGGTGATTGCGCTCGCGAACGCGGTGTTTATCGTCGGGGCGATTGTGCAGGCTGCCGCGCAGGGGTCGTGGACGCTGATTGTCGGCCGCTTCATCGTCGGCATCGGCGTCGGTGTGGCGTCGATGATCGTGCCGCTGTGGATCGGCGAGCTGGCGCCGGCGCACTTGCGCGGCCGCCTCGTGACGCTCAATGTCGTGTTCCTCACGATGGGGCAGCTGATCGCGACGGGCGTCGGCGCCGGCTTCGAGAGCGTCAAGGGCGGGTGGCGCTACACGGTCGCGGGTGGCGCGATTCCCGCGATCATCTCGCTCGTCAGCATGGCGTGGCTGCCCGAGTCGCCGCGCTACGACAGCCAGCGCGGCAAGATGGAGCGCGCGACACGCACGTTTCAGCGCATCTACCCGCATGCGACGGAGGGGTTCTGCCGCGAGCGCGCCGAAATGCTGGCGCAGGACCTGACGCAGTGGGAGGCGCGGCACACGCGCACGTTTGCCGCGCGTCTGCGCCTGCTGGTGACGGGCCCGAATGCGCGCGCGCTCGCGCTCGCCTGCGGACTGCAGGCGCTGCAGCAGCTATGTGGCTTTAATACGCTCATGTACTACAGCGGCTCGATCTTCCAGGCGATTGGCTTCGCGAAGCCTGTGGCCGTGTCGCTCATTGTGAGTGCGGGCAACTTTGTCGCGACGCTCGCGGCGCTCAAGTTCATCGACATGATCGGGCGCCGGCGCGTGCTGCTGTACTCGGTGCCGGTCATGACGGGCGCGCTCGTGTTTGCGGCTATCTGCTTCGGCTTCTTGCCGGTCAAGGAGGATGGCGCGCTGTCGATGCACATCCCGCCGGGCCGCAAGGTGTGGACGTACCTCGTGATCGTCGCGATCCTCGTCTTTGTGCTTGCGTACGGCTTCGGCATCGGCAACGTCCCGTGGCAGCAGGGCGAGCTCTTCGCCATCGAGACGCGCGCGATGGGCACGAGCATCGCGACGGCCGTCAACTGGTCGTGCAACCTGATCATCGGCGCGACGTACCTGTCGCTCGTGCGCGCCGCGACGTCGTCAGGCGCGTTTGGCTTCTACGCCGGCCTGTGCGCGATCGGCTTCGTGTTCTGCCTGTGCTGCTTCCCCGACACGCGGCAGCTCTCGCTCGAGGAAGTGCACGTCATCTTCCGCGGCTCGTGGGGCATCCGCGCCGCCGACGAGCTGCGCCGCGCCAAGGCGCACGTCGCGCACAATCTCCGCGCGCGCGATGCCGACGCACCGCACCACGCGCACAGCGGCACGGCGACCATGACGCAGTACGAGCGACCCAGCGTCGGGCATGTCACGCCCCGCGTGCGCGCGGACGACGACATGGAGCAGCCGGTCGACGCGCTCGACGAGTACAAGCCCGCGGTCGCGCAGAGCCTGCCGGCCGACCTGCACGCGCGGCCGCTCCGCCGCGCCGCCTCGATGCCGCCCCTGTGCGCGAGCGACGGCCTGCCGCGCCCGATCATCGATGCAGCCGCGCCCACAAACGCGCTGACACGGCACCTCGGCCTCCGCGGCCCGGGCCTCGTGCTGTCGGTGACGTGCTTCGCGAGTCTCGGCGTGTTCATGTTCGGCTACGACCAGGGCGTCATGAGCGGCATCCTGCCGCACCCGCACTTTCGCGCGTACTTCCACGAGCCGAGCGCCGCGCAGGTCGGCACGATGGTCGCGATCCTCGAGATCGGCGCGCTGGTCACGTCGCTGCTCAGCGGCGTCGCGGCGGACCGCTTCGGACGCAAGGCCGTGATGGTGTGGGGCGCCGTGGCCTTCTCGCTCGGCGGCCTCGTGCAGACGCTCGCGACAGGCTACCACGCGATGATCGTCGGCCGCATTGTCTCGGGCTTTGGCGTCGGCTTCCTGAGCATGGTCGTGCCGACGTACCAGAGCGAGATCTCGCCCGCCGAGAACCGCGGCAAGCTCGCGTGCATCGAGTTCACCGGCAACATCGTCGGGTACATGGCCAGCGTGTGGATCGACTACGTGTGCTCGTTCCTGCCGGGCCCGCTCGGCTGGCGCCTGCCGCTGCTCGTGCAGCCCGTGCTCGGATGCGCCCTCGCGCTCGGCTCCGTGTGCCTGCCCGAGAGTCCGCGGTGGCTCTGCGACCGCGACTGCGATGCCGAGGCCCTGCAGGTGCTCATGGACCTCGATGGCGACGCTAAGGCGCACCACACGCGCGCCCACCTCGAGTACAGCGAAATCAAGTCGAGCGTCCTCCAGATGCGCGCGCAGGGCGACCGCTCGTACCGCACCATGTGGCGCACGCTGCGCTACCGCACGCTCATCGGCATGTCGTCGCAGATGCTCGCGCAGCTGAACGGCATCAACGTCATCTCGTACTACGCGCCGCTCGTCTTTGAGAGCGCCGGATGGGTCGGGCGCGAGGCTCTGCTCATGACCGGCGTCAACGCCGTCATGTACGTGCTCGCGACGATCCCGACGTGGTTCCTCGTCGACACCTGGGGCCGTCGGCCTATTCTGCTCTCGGGCGCGCTGCTGTGTGCGCTCACGCTCGGAGCCTGCGGCCTCCTCCTGCGCGCACAGCAGCCCTACACACCGGCGCTGGTCGTGGTGTGCGTCGTGCTCTTCAACGCCGCGTTCGGGTACTCATGGGGCCCCATCCCGTGGGCATGGACGCCCGAGATCATGCCGCTCGCGTTCCGCGCCAAGGGCGCATCACTCGCGGCCGCGACGAACTGGGTGTGGAACTGGATCGTCGGGCAGCTCACGCCCGTGCTCCAGGAGCGCATTGGGTGGCGGCTGTACATGCTGCACGCAGGCTTCTGTGTCGCCTCGTTCGTGGTCGTGTACTTTCTGTACCCCGAGACGCAGGGCGTGCCGCTCGAGGAAATGGACGCCATCTTTGGCGACCAGGCCATCCCCGTGCCGCCGATCGACGATGCAGACGACACGGCCGCCGATCCCGAGGCGCCCCGCCTCCGCCGCTCCATCAGCTCGCACCCGCGCTTCCACACGTCGCCCGGCCGACGGCCCTGGTGGCCGTGGGGCGCCGCCTCGCCCCGCGGCGCATACGAGCCATTGTCGACATAGCATACCCTAGCCAAAATGTGGGCGCTGCGCCACACCCAGCAGCATCTCGAGCTCGTGTATATCGCGCTCGAGATGCGCGTCTCGCCCGTCGAGCCAGTCCAGCAGGTCAATCACCTGGAACAGCACCGCCGACTTGCTGCCCGCCTGCCCTGCACTCCCGCCCCGCCCACGGCCCTTGCCACGCGTGTGCCGCCCATGACTCTGCCGCGTGCGCGCCCGACGCAGCGCATTGCGCTTGCGCCGCATCATGACTTCCTCATCACAGCACAGCATCAAGTCCTCTTCCGTATCTGTGCGGTCATCAAGCTCTTCGTCCTCGACGCCCGTGCCCGCGCCGGCATTCAGGCCGAGCGCACGCGCGCCGTACTGGCGCCCCACGCCCAGCAGCTCCGACAGCCGCTCGAACGCCTCGCGACTCTGATTACGTCGGCGCTGCTCCGACAGAATGTGGCGTCGCCGCCGCCCAGTCGGCGTGGTCTCCGCAGGCAGCTCGTCATCGTACGCCGCCTCCTGTGGAAAGCTCGCGACGGACGAGAGCGGATCCGACGGATCCATCGAGTCCAGGATCTCATGCAGCGTCGTCGGCTCGCGCATCGGCGACGGCGCACGAAGCGTCACGTAGCCTGCGGCCGACGACGCCTCCGATGCATGCGGTGACATGGCCAGATGGTCCTTCATGCCATCGATCGTGTGTGTTGGTAGCCTACGAACCAGCCGCGCCGCCCCTCTCTGCCAGCCACCCAGCGTCGGCGCACGCCTCCGACACCTCCACATAGGGCAGCAGCGCCTGCAGCCACGTCCAGGTCGACGTGATGCGCGGACGGTGCGCGTCGGGCAGCACCTTCCATGCATCGTGCGAGCGCTGGATGGAGCGGCGCTTCGACCGCGTAGATACGCGCCGCTGCGGTACGTGCCGCTGCGCATGCTCGATGGCCTCGTGCGCTAGCTGCTCGGCCTGCACGAGGAGATCGTAGGCGTGCGCCGCGGCTGTGCCTGGCTCGTCGTCTGGCGGCGCATGCATCGCCAGCATGCGCTGCAGCACGAATTGCAGCCAGAGCACATTCGTCATGGGCGCATGGCCCTGCCAGTCCTCGGACACGAGACGGCGCATGTGGCGGTACACGTCGTACTGCGCGTCGCCGCGGCCCGCAAAGAGCGATGCATCGGAAAAGTCGTACGCGACCGTCTGGCCGTCCAGCTCCATGCGGGACAGAGAGTAGTCAATGATGGTCGCGTGCACGCCCGTGCGGTCAGGGGCGTACGTACGCCACAGCGCCGATAGCGCGCCCACGTCCGAGGCCGGCTGGGACGCGTCGCGCCGCACGAGGATGTTGCCCATGTGCAAGTCGCGGTGCTCAAACGAGCACGTATGCTCGGCAAAGGCCACCGCGCACGCCACCTGCCAAAACACCGCGGCACGCTCTATCCAGCCGCGCAGCGACAAGCCCTCCAGCTCCTGGCCCGCGTCGTTCATCACAATGACGCCGTACAGCTGCGTCGATGGCAGGACGCTCGGCCTCGCATTCTCACTGCGCGACGCCTGCTCGGCTTTGAACGTGTCCCACGCGCGCAAAAGCGCCGAGGGGTACGCGCCACGCACGACATGCGCACGCTGAAGCTGTACAAAGTGGCGCGCACATGGATGAGACGCGTGCGACAAGGCATGGATCATAGCTACCTCGCGGTCGACACTGTCGGGAGACGACAGGGCGATGCCGGCATGCTCTGTGCCCATGTCCAAGGGTATCACTTTGAGGATGGCGCCGGAGGACGTGCACCGATACACTTCCGAGTAGCTCGCTTCACCGACCTTTTCATACGTCGGAGCCAGATCCGTTAGGAGCCGCTCAAAATCGAGTGGCTCGGACTGCTGGACGCGCCGCAAGAGCGACGCTACGCCGCGGTCCTCGAGCGACAGATCCTCCAGCGTGTCGCAGAGCGCCTGGGCGTTGGCGGACTTGGGCCGCAGCGGCGTGCGTGCGTGCGACGATCCCTTTGCCCACTGCTTCCATGGCGTCGACACCTTACTCGCAAACGTCTCGCGCGGGCTGTGCACCCACGCGTCCCACGTCGATCGAAAATCGACGCCTGTAAATAAGCCGCGCGTCGGCGGCAACGTCGTCTTGCGCGGCGGCGTCGAGGGCGGTGCCTGTTCCTCTAGCACAGACGGTGCATCCTGCACGACACGCGTGCGTCCCTTGCGGCCATACACATGGACTTGCCGCGTCGACGATCCCAGCATGCCTCGAGGCTTACACGTGTCGGGGCCACGCCGCCGCTCGACGAGCCCCGCCGTGGTCGCGTCGAGATCACGTGATATCGAAGAAGAGAACGGCGCCTCGCCGCCCTGCCGCTTGACCATGACGACGACGACGACGATTCGCGGATCGAGGGCGATGGTGTGGAGTGTCGTCCGAAGCTTGGCAGGCGTGCGTCCTGCGCTGCGTGTGCCTGTGTGCGGAGTGCGCAGCATGCATGCTACGCCGGCGCTGGGCAACAAGGGGCGTGCGCGCAAGAGTCCCAAGACGCTGCTGCGGCTGTACGCCGAGGGCCAGCTCAAGGGCCCGGAAGCCCGGCAGGCTGCCGCACTCCTGGCAGAGCAGAACTCGGAGAAGGGCCTCCGCGCCCCTCAAGAGAGCGACGAGAACAAGTCGAGTGATACCCTATCGCTGTCGGAGGCGCGCCGCGTGATCCGGGCCGTCGAGGCGGCGCGGCCGCGTAATGCGTACGAGCTGCACATTGTGACGAGTGTGCCGCCGAACCAGACGAATGCGTTCCGTGGCCGCATTTCGTACCCGAAGGACCCGCGCATCAAGGGCGAGACGGTGCTGGTGTTTGCCGAGCAGGGGAGCGAGGCAGCCGACGCGGCGCAGCAGGTGGCGTCGCAGCTGGAGGCGCAAGGCTCGTCGATGCGCCTGGTGATCGGCGGGAATGACATGATCGGAGATACGGTGGCGGGACGCGTGCCGTCGTTCTCGCGTGTGCTGTGCACGACGAGTCTGCTGCCGAGTCTGAGCCGCTCGCTCGCTCGTGCGCTGGGTCCGAAAGGTCTGATGCCGAGCACGAAGCGTGGCACGGTCGTGGAAGATGCGGAGGAGATGCATGCCGCGATTGATCAGCTGGTGACGGGCGTCGACTGGCGTGGCGACCGTGTGGGTGTCGTGCGCGCGGCGGTGGGCCGCATCTCGTTCAGCGAGGCTGAGCTGCGTGCGAATGTGCAGGCGCTGCTGGATGCGATCATTCACAAGGCCGCGAGTGGTCTGGCCGGCACCAAGGTCAGTGCGCAAGTCGTGGCTGGCTACATGCGAGACATGACGACGGAGCAGGCGGACGGCCAGACCGTGCAGCAGCGCAGCGTGGCTGCGATGAAACGCGCGCTGTCGATCGTGCAGCAGGTGCACCTGAGCTCGACGCAGGGACCTGGCATTCGGCTGCGTCTAGACGATGTGCTGTAAGTAGAACGTACCTCCACGCGAGCTGGAAATAAAAGCGCCGCCACCGTTTTGTCTTGCGCGCGCGCGCGCGCATGGTATGCGGTTGTTCGTAGCGATCGGGCTGCTGGCTGCGATCGCCGCGAGTGTGCTGCTGGGTCTCGCGACGTTCGGCGTGCCGGTGAATGACAGTTTCTGGCTCTTGCGTGTGCAGGCGCCGCTGCTGGACGCCAAGCTGGGTGCGCTGGGCTACTGCGTCAATGGCCACGACTCGCGTGTGGGCGTAGGATACCATGTGCCTGACGAGGTCGGGGACCTGTCGCGCAGCGTGCGCGACTTTGTGCACACGCTGACGTTGGTGCTGGTGCTGTTCCCTGTATCGTTTGCGTTGGCGTGCCTCACGGCGCTCGCGTCTATGGTGGCGATGATCCACGTTCGGGCGATGGGCATACTGGCCGCGGGCTTGGCCGTGCTGGGCGCGCTCGTCGCTACGGTCGCCTTTGCGATTCTGATCTGCCTCTACTATGAGCTGCAGCATAACGTGCCGACGGACGAGCTCGATCTCACGTACGGACAGGCGTTTGTCTTTACGGTCGTCAGTGCCGCGTGCCTGTACGGGGGTGCCATCACACTGGCGCTCGGCGCGTGCTGTGCCATGCGCATGCCGCGCCGCGAGCGCTCCGACGCGGTGCCCGAGCGCATGCCGCCCGCCAAGGTGTCGTACACGCGGGATCCGTCCGCCCAGCCGTACGAGCGTGCGGAGCGTGTGCACTATGCGTCGGCGCTGGCGCCTGTGGCGGGCGACTTGCCCAAGTTTCCGGAGCCGGACGTCAACGAGTCGTACATGGAGGACGCGCCGACGGCCGGCGAGCCGACGCCGTACGATGAGTCGCACGAGCTCGATACGTGGGCCGCGCACGCCTCGCGCGTGCACCTGCTCGACGACTCGGAGTGGCACACGGCGCGGCACTCGCACTATACGGGCGACGCGACGCACGACGAGTACGCGCCGACGATGCCGCTCATGTCGAGGCAGCAGGCCGATGCGTGGTTCCTGCCTACGCATACGTGACTATGACGGATCGTCCTCGTGCTGGAGCGTCTGCATGATGTGAGCGAGGCCACTGAGCTGCTCGGGACGGAGCTTCGAGAGCACGACGCTCAGATGCAGGCGCTGCCGCGAGGCAGGACTCGCGCCGGGCGCGAGGGGCGTCGGTGCATCGGTGATGCCGACCAGCAGCACAGGTTCGTTTTGGACGCCGACGACGGGGCGCGGCGCTGTGAGCCCGGCGTTCATGGCCATAGATTGACCCGCGCTCGCGAGAGACAGGGCAGGTAGAAGATGCGTGGCTGGCACGAGGTGGATGCCCAGCGCCGTGAGGCGCGGCACGCATGTCATCGGCACGACGAGCGGCAATGGCTGCGTCGGAATGGCGGGGCGGCTCAGCGACTCGGCCGCCGGCACGGACGCCGGCGGCGCGGGTGGCCGGCTCGCAGCGCCGGGCGGCACGGGCGGGACGTACGGGCTGGGCG
>OJMA01000069.1_pt1 | contig 47884 bp, 47 predicted proteins | sample 1596921 | NCBI WGS metagenome assembly OJMA01 (sample SAMEA3904682, study PRJEB24821) | metagenome | biome: Builtin; feature: hospital; material: surface | place: USA | collected 2013-06-06
GGGGTGCTTCGTTCCCCACTCTTCACAATTAGATGAATGGCTACGGTGTCTCTCAAATGCGTCACCCCTGAGGTCGGAGTAAAGCACTGGTGTAATCAAAAAAACAGTAGTACATTTACACACGTAGATCAGAGAGAACTTAAAGCCATCATTTGCTACAGTTGAAACTGAACAATATTGGCTTGATAAGAACTCAAACCTTTTCTAACAACCAACGTATATGTCGAAGAAACTCATCCTTGAATTTCTGGCATCAGCAATAACGATCACGGCGACACTTTGTGCCTGCAACAACACTCACAATAGCACGGCTCCAAATGATGTGAAAGAGGAGACGTTTGGTTCCCTCCTCCATTTTCTTGAGAGTGACGACCTCCACGAGATAATGATCGTCTCCGAAGCCAAAGGCAGTCTTTTCAACATACTGTATGCTCTGACTCCTGAGGACCAAAGCGATAGAGGACTCAGAACTCTATCAAAAGACAGCCAAACCTTTGAGTCTGGTTACTACCAGAGTCTTGCCGTTGAAGATCCCCAAAGCTTCCACAACTGGCTCAAACAAAGAAACAAATAGACCACTATGTTTCAACATCCATTCAAATTAATATTTGGGCAGAACGCTGAGGTGAAACAATCCGCCTCCCCCGCCGCAGTAGACATCATCCTATTCATTCTATTTATCTGCCACAGACCTATATCCCGCCTGCTTGGGCATGCGCTACAGACAGATATCACCCAGTTCGTCACCCTACTAGCAGCGTCCCTGTTTCTTGTTGCTTTTATCGTCCGACTGGCGAGCCGAAAGATTGACCTGCTATCCTTTCTCTTTCTCTTCGGGACACTGATAACTCTCCTTGACTAATAGCCTCTTCCTCTCGCATAGTATGACTGATCATCACTCATCTCCATTCCGCACTATCTCCTCAAAACGCAGAGGGAAAATGTCTCGAAGCAAAGTGCTGGTATAATCAAAAAATAGTAGTACCTTTGCCCACACAAAAAGGGAAGGGAGAGCTTCGGGATGTAGCTCAGTCCGGTTAGAGTGCGCGTCTGGGGGGCGTGAGGTCGCTGGTTCGAATCCAGTCATCCCGACTAATAGGAGCAGACAAGAGTTCACCTCTTGCCTGCTCTCTTTTTGGCTATTGGGGGAATGGGGGAAAATGGCTAACTTTGCCCTGTTATAAGAGATATGCGGAAATAGCTCAGTTGGTAGAGCATTGGCTTCCCAAGCCAAAGGCCACGGGTTCGAGCCCCGCTTTCCGCTCCACCTCAGAGAGTGTGTCTTCTCACCAGCGAGAGGACACACTCTTTTTTTACCCGGCTCTGACCCGATCCGCTCAGAGTGAAATCTATTACCGGTATTAGTTGTCACTATTATCGGTATTAGTTTTCTCTATTACCGGTAATAGAAGTAACCCATCAGGGAGAGCTCTATCATCGTGAGCTTCAGAGCGAGCAGGATCACACGAATTAGTCCCCCGAGATGTCGCATTAATTGCTTAAATTTGTAAGCTTTAGGAGACAAACTTAGAACATTATCATCAAAGTCTATGGATAGAGAGGAGAAGGGAGAGGAGAGAGCAGATCACCTGACCGACACGGAGGAGGAGCTGACGCCGACTGAGGAGGAGGCGTCCCTGACCGACGATGTGCGGTATGGGCGGACCCACGACAGCCATGGTAACTACGTGCTGTCGGGGATGTATCGCTCCTGGTTTATCTCCTATGCCTCTTACGTCATCCTGGAGCGGGCAGTACCCTACATCTCTGACGGGCTGAAGCCGGTACAGCGACGGATCCTCTACACGATGTCGCAGATGGAGGATCGGCTGATCAAGGTGGCGAATATCGTCGGTCAGACGATGCAGCTCCACCCGCACGGAGATGCGAGCATCGGCGATGCGCTTGTGCAGCTCGGGCAGCGACAGCTCCTGATCGAGTGTCAGGGAAACTGGGGTAACCTCCTCACCGGCGACGGTGCGGCGGCACCACGCTACATCGAGGCACGCCTTACGCCACTCGCCAAGAGGGTCCTCTTCTCCCCCAAGATCACCGACTACGTCCCCTCGTACGACGGAGCCAATGAGGAGCCGGTCAATCTGCCGGTAAAGTTTCCCCTCCTCCTCGCTCAGGGCGCTGAGGGTATCGCCGTCGGACTCTCATGCAAGATCCTGCCGCACAATGTGGGCGAACTGCTGCAGGCCTGTGTCAGCTACCTCCGCGGCGAGCCGTACGAGCTCTATCCGGACTTCCCCACCGGCGGACTGGTCGATGTCGCCAAGTACAGCGACGGAGAGCGTGGAGGGCAGGTAAAGGTGCGGGCAAGGATCGAGAAGGTCGACTCGCACACCCTCGCCATCACGGAGCTGCCCTACTCCAGCACGACCGGCAGCCTCATCGACTCAATCCTGAAGGCGAACGAGACGGGGAAGATCAAGATCAAGAAGATCAACGACAAGACCGCAGCGGAGGCTAATATCGAGATCCAGCTGCCGAGCGGCGTCTCGCCCGACAAGACGATCGATGCGCTCTACGCCTTCACCGGTTGCGAGATCTCCATCTCGCCCAATTGCTGCGTGGTGCGAGACGATCACCCGGAGTTCCTCACCGTGAGTGAGGTACTCGCCGACGGGTGCGAGCGGACGATGAGCTACATCCGTGCCGAGCTGGGGATCCGGCTGAGCGAGCTGCAGGAGCAGCACCTCTTGGAGTCCCTCGAGCAGCTCTTCATCACCCGGCGGATCTACAAGGATAAGGACTTCGAGGAGGCGAAGAGCGTCCCCGAGGTGGTGGAGCACATACGGAGCCGACTGGAGGATGCACTGGAGACCTTCTTCCGCCCCGTTACGGATGAGGATCTGAAGCACTTGCTGGAGCTTAAGATGGCGAGGATCCTGAAGTTTAATAAGGAGAAGAGCGACGCCTCCATCGCCCGACTCATGGACGAGATGGCAGACACCGAGCGACGCCTCGGCGATGTCCGCAGCGAGGCGATAAGCTGGTACGAGACGCTGTACGAGGACTTCGGGAAGCAATACCCGCGACGGACGACGATCCGCAGCTTCGACGACATCGAGGCGGCCAAGGTGGCGGTGAAGAGCGAGAAGCTCTACGTGGACCGCAAGGAGGGATTTATCGGCACGGGACTTAAGAAGGCGGAGTACGTCAGCGATGTCTCCGACATAGATGACGTGATCGTCTTCCTTCGCAGCGGGGTCTACTTCATCACCAAGGTGAGCGAGAAGAGCTTCGTCGGCAAGGACATCATCCACGTTGCACGCTGGGTGCGCGGCGACGAGCGGACGATCTACAACGCCGTCTACCGGGACGGCAAGGAGGGCACCGCCTTCATCAAGCGCTTTGCCGTCACGACGGCGATCCGTGACCGGGAGTATGACCTGACGCGAGGTAAGCCGGACTCCAAGGTACTCTACTTCACGGCCAACCCCAATGGCGAGGCGGAGGTAATCAAGACCGTACTGCGCCCCAGCGCGAAGAAGCGGCGGCGCAAGAGCGGGCTGATCTTTGAGACCGACTTTGCCGACCTGCTGATCAAGGGGCGCCAGGCGAGAGGGAATATCCTGACGAAGGAGCCGGTCTTCCGCATTTCACTCAAGGAGGAGGGGAAGAGTACACTGGGAGGCAGGGATGTATGGTTTGATCGCGACGTCTTCCGCCTCAATTACGATGACCGGGGGGACTACCTGGGCGAATTCATGGGGGACGACAAGATCCTCGTGGTGCTGGAGGACGGGACGGTGTACCTGACGGACTTCTCGGACAGCAATCACTTCGAGCGAAATCTCCTCGTGATCGAGCAGTATGATCCGGAGAAGGTCTGGACGCTCGTCTACCACAATAGTAAGGAGGGCTTTACCTACATGAAGCGCTTCCTCCTCGAGGAGGATAAGCTGCGGAAGAAGGATACCATCCTGACCAATCCCGATGACACCCTTCTCCTCCTTACCGACGAGCCTTACGCCCGAGTGGAGGTGGTCTACGAGGACGGGACGACGGAGGAGGTCGAGGCGGAGGACTTCATTGCCGTCAAGGGCGTGCGCGCCAAGGGCAAGCGCATCAGCACCGGCACGACTACGGAGGTGCACGAGTTGGAGCCACTCAAGCAGCCTGAGGACGAGACAGACGACGACTCGGACGAGGAGGATACCCCTGACGAGGAGGTCGAGTCGGATATGGACGACAGAGCCGAGGAAGAGGCTCAGGTGATCGAGGAGGTAACTCGTCAGCAGAGACTGACCTTTAGGGATGATGATGAAGAATAAGAGACTCAGCAAGATCGCACTCCTACTGGTGCTGACCCTGATGCTGCCTCTCTCGGGAGCAGCTCAGTCAGAGACCGGGAGGCAGGGGATGCGCAGCCGGCTGGAGAAGCTCAGGAGGGAGACAAGGGACTACATCCAGGGGAAGCCGTGGACTTACGACGGATCACTCAGCACGACCCACCGGGAGATCCTCCTGACCGGTGGTCGTGTGGGCGTCATCGACCAGTACATCAGCCCGTCCGCCCACACAGGGTACGATCTCCGGATCTCCCTCGGCACGGATCGGCCTTACTTCGCTGACCGATGGCACCTGAGGCAGGATCTGGAGCTGGGAGTGGGGATGCCGAAGAATAAGGCCAATGGTACCCGGATGTATCTCCCGAGTCTTTACACGCAGACAGCATTCTCCTTCTCACTCCTACAGCGGGGAGGACTGAGGCTGGAGGTCGCCCCCGCCTGGTCGCTCCTGGTGCAGGGCAATCTCAAGCTCTCCAATAGTAACAACGTGGCGAACGTCAAGGCGACGACCGGCCTCGATGCCTGGTCGCGGCTCAGCTACCGGATCCCGTGGGAGACACTGCCGATGCGCTTCTCCTACAGCGTGTCGCTTCCTCTGCTCCACATTGCCTACCACCCGGACTATGGACAGAGCTACTACGAGTATGTGTCGGGGGACAATAAGGCTCCCATTCGTCTCCACCTGACAGCACCACACAACAGCCTGGCGATCCGACAGAGGCTACTGATGGAGCTGCCGATCCACAACGCCACCTGGGTCGTCGGACTTCAGCACATCGGTACTGTGGAGAAGCTCAGCCATACGAGATACGAGCTCGGCAGTGTCGGGCTGGTCCTCGGGGTCACGCTCGAGACCACGGCTCTCTCCGGCGGGCGTGCCCTTCGGTCCACTCACATCCGTTCATCGTACTAAGATCTATGGCACTCAGACACGCACATATTTTACCCGCTGTGGTGGTCGTCCTCCTCGGACTCTCAGCCTGTATCCCCTCACAGCCGGAGAATACTGACTACAGAGCCAATTTCGAGGCACTCTGGTCGATCATCGATGAGCGATACTGCTTCCTGGATGAGAAAGGAGTGGACTGGGACTCGATCCACACCGTCTACAGTAAGCGAATGGACCTAATGGAGGAGAAGAAAGCGGGAAACGATCTCAATTTCTTCCACCTCATGGCGGCAATGCTCGATGAGCTGCACGACGGGCATGTCAATCTGATGACTGGATTTGACGTCAGTGCCAATAGCGACTGGGCAGGCGACCCGACCGAGGGACTCAATGTCTACATGAGGCAGAAGTACATCTCCGGATACCTGATGCAGTCGGGCGGGATGCTCTACAATAACTTTGGCATCAAGGATAAGCCCAATCACCGCATCGGATATATCCGCTACAATAGCTTCTCATCCTCGCTCGGGAGTATGGACTTCATCCTGAGATACCTCGATAATACCGAGGGGATCATACTGGATGTGAGGGGGAATGGCGGCGGTCTCGTCAGCAATGCATCCGACCTGGCGGGATACTTCTACGACGAGAGGACTCTCGTGGGATATACCACGCACAAGACCGGCCCCGGTCGAGAGAGTTTCTCTAAGCTCAAGGAGGTCTACGTCACTCCCGCCGAGGGACGACGCTGGACCGAGAAGCCCCTCGTGATCCTCCAGGATCGGGGCTGCTACAGTGCGACAAATGACTTCCTCGTCAAGGTCTCCCATGCGCCCAACGTCTACCGCGTCGGCCTCCCCTCCGGCGGAGGCGGCGGTATGCCGGCTACATCGGAGCTTCCCAATGGCTGGCGCGTACGCTACTCAGCAGTCAAGAGTCTCGACGTTGATAAGAAATCCATCGAGGGCGGTATCGCTCCGGATCTGGAGGTGGCGAATGAGACCTTTGACCAAAACCCGAAGGCGCCGGATCGGATCCTCAGCGAGGGGATCCTCTACATCCTCACCCACTCTAAGGAGAGTAAAGATAAGACAGAATGAGCAATCAAGATAAGAATCCATTAGAACTGGAGGAGCGGATCATCGCCGCCCTCCGTACCGTATACGACCCCGAGATCCCAGTCAATGTCTACGATCTGGGGCTGATCTACGACGTCGATGTCGACCACGATACCGGGGTCGTCAATATCACCATGACGCTTACATCCCCGAATTGTCCCGTCAGTGACTTCCTCTGCGAGGATCTGGAGATGAAGGTAAAGGCGGTCAAGGGGATCAAAGAGGTCAATATCGAGATCACCTTTGAGCCCCAGTGGGATCAGTCCATGCTGAGCGACGAGGCGAAGCTGGAGCTGGGTATGATGTAATCCCTACCATGACCGCCCGAACCAAGACCTTCTTCGCCTCAGACCTCCACCTCGGATCGCCCTACCATGACGATCCGAGAGCAGCGGAGCAACGCTTCGTCCGTTGGCTCCACAGCATTGAGCCTGAGGCGAAGCGACTCATACTGGTGGGCGATATATTTGACTACTGGTACGAGTACCGGCATGTGGTGCCACGAGGCTTTACCCGGACGATAGGGCTACTGGGTGAGATGGCTGACGAGGGAGTGGAGATCCACTTCTTCACCGGCAATCATGACATCTGGATCTCCGACTACCTCCCCACGGAGATCGGCTGCACGCTCCACCGGGAGGCAGCAACAATGAATCTGGAGGGACACAGATTCTTCATCGCTCACGGCGACGAGTACGCACCGAGCAGGGCATACGCCATGACACGGGCGATCTTTCACTCTCGGGTGTGCCAGTTCCTCTACGGACTCCTACCGGCTTGGCTGACAATCCCCTTTGCCCAGAGATGGGCTCGTAGGAGTCGCGAGCGAGGGCTTAAGAAAAGTCGACAGCTCCCACAGCCGGAGATCGGTGAGGAGTACCTCGTCCGACACGCCGAGGCGGAGGCGCTTCGACTGGGAGCAGAGGCACCCGAATTCTACATCTTCGGACACCGTCACCGTCTAGCAGATCACCCCGTGGGCGACCACAGCCGGGTGATCCTCCTCGGGGACTGGATCACCTACCACAGCTACGCCGTCTGGGACGGCACGTCACTGACACTCTCGAGATACGAATCATGATCAACCGCGTACACTACACCGCTCACTCCAAGATGGCAGACCTTCTGAGCGAGCACTACAACATCTTCTCCCTCATCTCTCGCCTCGGGATCCCCCTCGGGATGGGCGACCACACGATCCGCGAGGTGTGCGAGGCCAATGGCGTGGACACGGACACCTTTATGTACTTAGTTCACTTCGACCTCTACCCCGATCTGCGAGAGGCGCTGACGCCGGACCTGGAGACGATCGACGTAGCGCAGATCATCTCCTTCCTCCGCGGCAGCCACCGCTATTTCTTAGAGGTCAGGCTGCCCGATATTGGCGAAGCGCTCGACGTGGCTCTCGAGGGAGCTCCGCACGACATCCGGGTGGTGGTGAAGCACTACTTCGCCGACTACTGCAAGGAGGTACGCAACCACATGCACTACGAGGACGAGGTGGTCTTCCCCTACGCCGAGGGACTACTCCGTGGTGAGGAGGGAAAGAGAGACTACAGCATCACCAACTTCGAGCGACACCACGACCAGGTGGAGCTCAAGATGCATGAGCTCAAGAATCTCTTCCTCAAGTACTACACCTGGGAAGCGAATCTCAAGCTCTACAACGTCCTCCACGACCTCTATGCCTGCGGCGAGGAATTGCTCAACCACAATGACATAGAGAATCAGATCTTCATCCCCTGCATCAAGGTCCTTGAGAAGAGCTCCTCACGATGAAAGCTAATCTACTCATAGCACTCTCTGACAGACGCACCCAGGAGACGCTGGCTGACCTGATCGATCGGGAAAGAGGGGCTGAAGTGACGGTGCATACCCTGAGGGATCCCTTTACTCTCCTCCAGACGGTGAAGAGCCTCCGTCCGGACATCATCATCGTCTCCTGCAATGTCTGCAGCCCACCGATGATCGAGACGGTCCGGACCGTTGCCAACCTGCCCAAGGCGCGCTTCATACTCTACTGCGAGACCATCACCGACGAACTACTGGCAGAGCGGTGCGAGGGGCACCTGACTGCCGAGGAGAGCGACAAGGAGGTAATCGACCTGATCACCTCACTCCTCACTGCCGACGAGCGAGAGGAGGTACCCGGGGAACTGACTCCTCGCGAGCGGGACATCATCATCGGCGTCGTCAAGGGGATGACAAATAAGGAGATCGCCGACGAACTCTTCATCTCACCCAATACCGTCACCACGCACCGGCGCAACATCGTCAAGAAGCTCGACATCCACTCCGCCTCCGGCCTCACCGTCTATGCGATCATGAATAAGCTGGTGAGCCTCCAGGACATAGAGATCTGACCGATGGCAGGGATCTACGTCCACATCCCATTCTGCAAGACGAAGTGTCCCTACTGCGACTTCTACTCCGTCACCACGCTCCACCCACTCGAGGACTACCTGAGAGCGCTCTCCACCGAGATCAGCCTGCGATCCTACGAGCTGGCGGGACAGCGTGTGGAGACCGTCTACTTCGGCGGCGGCACCCCCTCCCTGCTCAGCGGGCGAGCCATCGGCGTCATCCTTCGTCTCCTCCGATGCTCCTTCGACATCACCGAGGGGGCGGAGATCACCCTTGAGTGCAATCCCGGAGACCTCACGACGATGGATCTGGACGAAGTGATCACTCGAGGGGTCAGTCGCTTCAGCATTGGTGCACAGACCTTTGACCCAAGCCTGCTCCGCTTCCTCCAGAGACGCCATACCGGGGAGGAGACTCGAGAGCTCGTCCGAGAGCTACATCGCCGGGGGATAAGAAACATCTCTCTCGACCTAATCTACGGCATCCCCGGCTCCTCCGACGAGACCCTAAGGGCAGACCTGGACGCACTGATCGCCCTGGAGCCGACCCACATCTCCGCCTACCACCTGATCTACGAGGAGGGGACACCGCTCCACTACCGACTACAGCGAGGGAGGATAAGGGCACTGGACGAGGAGGAGAGTCTGCGACAGTCTCACTATGTAGCTGAGCGACTGAGGTCGGCCGGGTATGAGCACTACGAGATCTCAGCCTTTGCGCTACCCGGCTACCGCTCCCGGCACAATAGCTCCTACTGGCACGGCATACCCTACATAGGCCTCGGCCCGGGCGCACACAGCTACATCCATCCCTGGCGATCCTACAACCCAAGCAACGTGACGCTCTACAATCACCAGCTCCTCCGCCCCACCCCCTTCCTCAGTCGGACCTACGAGCAGATCACCCCCGAGATGGCTCTCGAGGAGTACGTCCTGACCCGCCTCCGCACTTGCGAGGGGCTCTCGCTGAGTGAGATGGAGCATCTCTTCTCCCCGGGAGTGAGGGAAAAGGTTCTACAGAGGGCTCAGCCCTACTTGGCGTCGGGGGACCTGTTGCATGAGGGCGACCGGATCCACCTCTCCCTCCACGGCATCGACATCTCCGATGCCATTATCCTTGACTTGATCTAAAGGTCTCGCAGCTGGATCGCCTCCTCCTCGATCTGTCCGAAGATAAAGGCGGGCGGGTCGATCAGGTAAAGTCGCTCCGTGGCACGCGTCACCGCGGTGTAGAACCAGCGGAGGAATGATATGTCGATCATCTCCGGCGTCAGGTACCCGAAGCTCACAAAGACCTCGCGCCACTGACCACCCTGAGCCTTATTGCAGGTCATGGCGTAGGCATACTTGATCTGCAGGGCATTGAGGTAGGGATTCTTCCGCATCTCCGCATAGAGCTGACGGCGCGACTGCACCCCGGGGTAGTCGAGGGCAACATTGTCGAAGAGCAGCTGCCGCTGCTCCCCCGTCAGGGCAGAGGTGCCACTGTAGAGACTCTCCAGCAGGATCTTCGCCGAGACAAAGCCCCCCTCGCCGTCTATCAGCTCCGCGTCCCTGAAGGTAAAGCCATACAGCTCCGCCGTATGACGCGCATCTCGGACCTCCAGTATCTCACCATTGGCAATAAAGCCGCCCGTCTGCTTCCCCTCCCCATCCACCGGAGTGTAGAAGTAATTATTTCGCACCACCATCAGCCGCTCACCCGGCACCACCTCCTCCTCGTAGCCGAGAGTGCGGTGGCGGATCCCCTGATTGTAGGACTCCGCCTCGCGATTGGACCGAGTGATCAGCACCGTCTCCTCCTGCCCCACCCTGCGGTAGGACTCCTCCATCAGCTCTGGCAGGTCATACCCGGAGATGATCCTCACCTCACCACCCCGACGAGGGGTCTCCAGCAGAGGCTCGCTCCACGGCTTCCCCTGCTGCAGGTCGGCGATCCGCTGTCTCAGGTCGTAGCTCGTCAGGACGATCTCGCCGGCACTCTCCTGCCGCACAATGTCGGTCAGCGTCTCCTCGTAGAGGTAGGAGCAGTAGCCCCGTAGGTAGTCCGGCGAGAGTGCGGGACTCTGCGGCGTACCGACCGGCGGCAGCTGCGCATCATCGCCGATGAGGACGATCCGACTATACGGCACCGAGTGACAGAAGTCCATCAGATCATCCAGCAGCCGCCCACTCCCGAAGGTGTCATTCCCCTCGCTCTGATTGCTGATCATCGACGCCTCGTCGACCACAAAGACAGTCCCCTGCTGCCCCGCATTGTATCCCAGATCGTATGTAAAAGCACCGCCAGCGCCAATCCGCTGGCGGTAGATCGTCCGATGGATCGTGTAGGCCGGCATGCCGCAGTAGGCGCTCAGCACCTTAGCGGCACGACCTGTCGGTGCCAGCAGCCTCACCGGCACACCCATGGAGACCAGCATACGGGTCCAGGCGCCGACGAGGCTACTCTTACCGGTACCGGCATAGCCCCGGAGGAGGAAGAGTGAGTCCTCCTCTCCATGGCGTAGGAAGTGGTCCAGCTTATCGACTACCCGAGCCTGCGACGGCGTGGGCGTAAAGGGGAAGAAGTCAAGTATCGGTGAGCGCTCAGTCATGGCACAAATATACCGCTTAGGATGCGTCTCTCCACAGGCTCCGATCTATTACCGGTAATAGTGTCAACTAATACCGATATTAGACTTCACTAATACCGGTAATAGGATTCACTAATACCGATAATAGATTTCACCCTCTCTCGGATGCCTGCGAAGCCCCTCAGAAGTGGTACTCCGCCGAGAGAAGGAGAGCACGAGGACGGGCACGGATCCGGTCGGCAAAGTAATTGATCCTGTGATTGTCTCGTAGAGGTCTGATCTGCATACATAATGTAAGCGAATGTGAAGAATTATACATCAAAGCGGTAACTATAGCGGATCAGTGTCTGCAGACCGTGGGTGACTCACTCAAGCTTTACAGCTACGAAGTGGGAACCCGTAAGAAATGCTTCATTCCCGACTCCTTACAGAGCCGATTAGTGTCTGTACCACTCAAATACTTTATCCCTACTCTTATGGAGCATACCCATCCCGCCTGATCGCTGAATCGCTGCTCGGACCCATGGACGAAGCATTTGCCACTGTGCTTATATGCGGCATAAGGAGTAGAGTAGCAGCCACTTTAGAGCCTGATGGTGACGATGTGAGAAAAATTAGTGCGCTACATTGTGGGTCATATCAATAAACTTTGCTACTTTTGTCAGTGAGCTGCCGTGTGGTGGCTGACAGGACGTTTTCTTATAGACAATAAAACAACCACAATATTTCATCTTATGAAAAATCTCTTCAAGATCCTTCTTGTAGCAGCAGTGCTGGCTCTGGCCTATGTCTGCTACGCCAGGGTAGAGACACCGATCCGCTTCAAGAACACGAAGACTCAGCGTGAGCTTCGCATCATCGAGCGTCTCAAGGACGTCCGTACGGCTCAGGTGGCTTACAAGTCATCCAATGGTCATCATACCCCCTCATTTGACGAGCTGACCAATTGGCTCCAGAATGGTCAGGTCAAGACCGTACGTCGCCAGCTGGAGCTCAGCGAGAAGCAGCTCGAGGACGGCATGACTGAGCAGGATGCTCTTGCCATCGTCGCTCAGGCTAAGAAGACCGGCGACTGGACCAAGGCTAAGGAGCAGAAGCTGGTCAGGAATATCAACGGCGAGACCGTTGTCTTCTCTCGTGACACGGTGATCGCTCCTGCGCTGACGACGGTATTTGGCGATCGTAAGATCGACCTGAGCACGTTCGGTAGGATCCCCAATACCGGCGAGTACTTCCAGATGGACACCGCCTCGATCATCACCGGTCCGGAGGGTCACAAGTATGCGATCAACGTCTTCCAGGCGAGCGCACCCTTTGCCGCTTACCTCGGTGACCTCGATGCCACGGAGCTGAATAACGCAGTGGACCGTCAGACGAAGATGGGGAAGTACCCCGGTATGAAGGTCGGCTCACTGACGGAGATCAATAACAACGCAGGTAACTGGGAGTAATCCACAGGACTGAGTGCCTATAGACTCAGCTACTGACTGAAGTAATCCGAGAGCCGATCTGTACCGGTGCTGACCGAGTGAGATCGGCTCTCCTGTCTACTACCCCTGCCTATGGATCAGATCCGAGACCGACAGACCGGTCGAGACCTCACCGAGTCAGACATCAAGCGGAGCTCGCTCCTCGTCACCCTTAGTGATAATGGGCTCGAGGGGGTGATCGCCGAGGGAGGCGATCGTCCTCTGATCCGGAGCCATATCGTCGTGCAGGGCAAGGAGGCTACGAGGGACTTCCTCCGCCGGAGGGAGCTGGCTCGTCCCTTTGGCTCCACTACCCTCTACATCGATGAGGGAGGGAGCTACACGCTGGTGCCGAGAGACTTCACCAGCGGAGGGGTGACACCCAGACACTGGCTCTCCGATCTCCCGGAGGGACACTGCCTGCAGAGCACTACGATCAGCGACCTGGGGATAGACCTGATCTTTACCACTACGGAGGAGACGTTCGACGAGTGTCAGAGTGCCCTCCAGGGTCCCTCCTACGCCCATCCCGCAGCTGCGCTCGCCCTGGCGGGTGCGATCTACAGCCGTCGGCGCTACCCACGCACCCTCATGGCACTGGTCTCTGACGGGCATACGGACCTCTGCCACTGCGAGTCCGGGCACCTTCGTCTCGCCAATCGCTATACCATCGCTGACCGGGTAGACCTGCTCTACTACATCACTTCGGTGTGGGAGCACTTCCACCTCGATAAGGAGCAGGATCACCTCCTCCTCTTTGCCAAGGAGTCAGATGAGATAGACTCCGCCACTCGGCTCCTCCGGGATGCGGTGGCTAACGTGAGGGTCAATGACTACGGCGCTCTCTGCGCCCACCCCGAGGAGCTGGCAGACATCCACTCCCCGGTCATCCGTCTCGCTCTGATATGCGGATAATAAGCGGGAAATATGGTCGCCTACGCTTTGAGGTGCCACGCACCTTCAAGGCTCGCCCCACCACCGATATGGCGAAGGAGAATTTATTTAACATCCTCGCCAACTACGTCGACTGGGAGGAGAGCGACGCACTTGACCTCTTTGCCGGCACAGGCAGTCTCGGCTTCGAGATGCTCTCGAGGGGCGCTCGTAGTGTGACCGCCATCGAGCGTGACGAGGCGCATGCTGCCTTTATCCGTCAGACGGCGGAGACGCTCGGAGACCCGGGATATAAGATCATACACTACGACGTGCTGAAGTGGCTCAGACGGCTTGCCGCCAAGGATCCGTCGGAGGTGCCGAGCTATCAGGTCATCGTGGCGGACCCGCCCTACGACCTGACTCAGCTGCCGGATCTGCCACAGCTGATCCGGGAGGCGCACATCCTCGCACCCGGAGGGCTCTATGTACAGGAGCATCCCAAGGAGGTGGACTTCAGCGGCGATCCTAACTTCGTCGAGATGCGCCACTATGGAGCGGTGCACTTCTCCTTTTTCAAGACAGAAGATTAATATTATTCACTAACTCAATAACGCATTAAAAATTATGGGACTTCTTTGGTCATTACTTATCGGCCTTGCGGCCGGACTAATTGCCTCCTGGATCATGCCGGGCGGCGCTAATGGATGCATCTGGAATACGGTCCTCGGTCTCCTCGGAGGTGTAGTGGGCGGCTGGGTATTCAGCCTGCTGGACGTCTCCGCCGGTACCGGTGTCTGGGCGCAGCTCGTCGTGGCTGTCATCGGCGCTATTATCCTCATCGCTATCTACAACGCTATCACTAAGCGTAAGAAATAAGCAGCTCCGTACTGCACACATTAACTGAGAGCCCTCCTCTCTTCATCAGTAGATGGAGGAGGAGGGCTTCTTTTTTTAACCAATCATCTCCTCATCAAGCACTCCCATGGCAGAGCCATTTCTCAAGCAGATTGCTGAGCACTTCTACACACTGATCTCTCGACCGGGTGCCACTCCGCTGCATCAGTACCGCTTCATCTTCCACAACCAGAGAGCAGGGATCTTCCTCTGCCACTATCTGAAGCAGTGTGCCGGAGAGACACCGCTTCTACTCCCGGAGTGCACGACGATGAATAACCTCCTCCGACAGAGGTTCCATATGGCAGGCGAGGAGGATCCGAATAGCGAGCTGCTCATCATCCACAAGATCTACCTCGCCTACCGGCAGGTTATGGGGCTGACGTACGAGGAGAGATCATTTGAGGACTTCTACGACTTCGGGAAGTCGCTCCTCCGGGACTTCGACGACATAGACAAGCATCTCGTCGAGGTGGATAGCTTCTTAGAGAACATACTCAATCATAAAGAGCTCTCCGAGGATCTCACCACCTTCCTCTCCAAGAGGCAGTGGGAGGGCGTCTGCAAGCTGATCTATGAGAAAGACGCGAAGCTGCCGGAGCTGACGACGAAGGAGGGTAGCAAGTCTGAAGAGATGAAGAAAAGGTTCCTCGACTTCTGGATACAGCTTCCTGTAATCTACGACACCGCCAAGGGGCTGATGAAGGAGGAGGGGCTCGCCTACGAAGGGATGATGCTCCGGGAGGCGGCGGAGCAGATCAAGAAGGGGAAGCTCAGACTGACTGATGACGGGATGATCACTGTCTTCGTGGGACTCAATGCTCAGACGCCCGCTATGTACCGGATCCTCGACCACTTCAGAGACTCCGGTAAGGCAATCTTCTACTGGGACTATTTCACCGATCCGATCCTGAAGTCTCCCGGACTGGCCGGCTCCTTTGTCGGGCGCAATACCTCAGCGTATCCCGCTCCGACCACAGGAGACTACCACATCAACTTCGACGTGCCCGATCAGGCACATGAGCTCCGCACCGCCCTTATCTCCACCGCCTCGGCAGTAGCCCAGACCGGAGCGATCCGCAAGCTGATAGAGGACGACAACCGGGAAGACGGCTGGGATAAGATCAAGAAGTCGCTGACCGGTACCGATGAGAGCACTCCACTCTTCGACCCGGATGAACCGCTGAAGACGGCGATCGTCCTGCCGGACGAGAATCTCCTGCTGCCTCTGCTGAGCAATATGCCGAAGGGGATCAGCAAGATCAATGTCACCATGGGCTACCCGATTAAGGGGATCCCTGTCGCTGCGATGCTGAGCCTGCTACTGAAGTACTGGAGCAACTATTATAAGCGCAATCGACGGTACCGTCTCACAGAGGTGTGCGAGATCCTTATGCTGGCGGCCCTATCCAAATTCTTCTCCGACGAAGGGATGGCAAAGGCGCGCGAGGGTCTTAAGGACAAGTTGATCAAGGAGAAAAAGTTCTTCATCAGCGGCAACGAGCTACAGAGTCTGATAGTAGATCACTTTCCCGATGAGAGCCGCACGCGAGAGATACTGCTGACCATTTTCCGAGAAGCAGAAACCCTCTGCGAGCCAACTATCGATAAGATTTGCTACCCGGAGGGAGCTGTGCTGACGAATCAGGTGGACGATCTCCTCAAGCTCCTGATCACGGAGACAGCTCCTGCGGATGAGGAAGAGGATCCGGAGCAGGGTATGATCAAGTACATCCGTCGTGAGCTGATCCTTCCTCAGCTCACCTCTCAGAGAGCCTACTGCAAGCGACACGCTGAGAGTGCCACGAGTCCCTTTACCTACTCTGTCGTGACAGACCTACTCAGGACCACGATCGCCAGGGCAAGGGTCCCCTTCAGCGGCATGCCACTCCGAGGACTGCAGGTGATGGGGCTATTAGAGACACGCGGACTTGACTTCGACACCGTGATCATACCCGACGCCTCTGAGGGTACTCTGCCCACAGCCACACAGCTTGATACGACCATCCCCTTATCCCTCCGCAAGGGGTACAACCTCCCGACGACAGACCTCCAGGAGCAGACGAGAGCCTACAACTTCTTCCGCCTCATGTCTCGTGCCAAGCGTGTCGTTTTCCTCTACGACTCCCGTACCGGCGATGCCTCCGCGGGAGAGCCCTCCCGATACGTGCAGCTCCTCAGGGACGTCTACGGCGTGCCTATGTACGAGGCGGAGGCCTCTTTCCCCCTTACCGGCACAGAGGCTGGCGGCGACTTCATTGAGGACAAGACGCTTGTCAGTCAGTATAGGGCTGACGTAAGCGATCAGTCTACAGTGGCTGTAAAGCACCTCTCAGCCTCGCGGATGAGGGACTTCCACACCTGCCCGAGACGCTTCTACTACACCGCCATCGAGGGGATAAGGGACGATGAAAACCTGTCCGGCATCCTCGACAAGAGAGACAGCGGTACCCTCTTCCACAATGCGATGCAATTGCTCTATAAGGAGAGTGAGGGGGAAAAAGATGGTCTCTCGCGCGAAAGTCTCTCTAAAATTCTAGAAGGCGATGCAATAGACAACGCTGTAGCCGAGAGTGCCAAGAAGCTCCATCTCGAGACGAAGAAGAGTGACTACAACGACAACCAGCTCGAGATGACGAGGAAACTTGTCCGGCGAATGGTGGAGGCGGACCTTGAGCGGGTCGATGCAGGCGGTCCCATCACCTACGTCGGCGGTGAGATCGAGATAGAGACCGCTTACGAGGGTGCAAACTTCAAGCTCATCATTGACCGCATAGACGTACAGGGCGACACCGTCAATGTCATCGACTACAAGACCGGGGCGGACAGCACTGAGTGCGACCTCTCCAAGTGGACCACAGAGCCGGCTAACCTGAGTGAGTGCCTCATGCAGGCTAAGGAAATAACCGGAGGAGCCCTTCAACTCCTATACTACTGCGATGTTATGCTCAAGTCGGGCGAGCTTAAGAAACTTACAAACAGCCACATCTCAATCGTCTCTCCTAAGGTCCGACCGATGATCTTCAAGCCCGGTGCACCCGATGCGACGGACGGTACGATCACACTCAAGCTGCCCGAACAAGTCGGAAAATCATATGTCCGATCAAAGGTCAGTGACTACAAGAGTGATGATGTCCCGGCCTACGTCAAGGATTGCCTCGGAGAGGCAGTCAGGCTGATCCTCAACGACGACTTCAGCTTTGCCGTAGAGGCTGGCGATGCGGAGGGCTGTGCCTATTGCCCCGCCTCCATGCTGTGTGAGAAGTTTGTTCCAAAAAGCTGGTAAACCTATGAGCGAACTGCAAGTCATCATCAATCCCTCCGGCATCAGCTACGCCGACTCCTACAAGCAGCAGCTGGAGCTCTTCGACCAGTCGATCGAGGCAAAGCACCGCGGTGAGATGCCGCGACAGTACCTGATCTTCAATGAGCATAAGCCGGTCATTACCCTTGGGCTCAATGCCAAGGAGGAGAGCCTCCTCTACCCTGAGGAGCAGATCCGCCGAGCAGGCATAGACCTCGTCCGGACCAATCGCGGTGGCGACGCCACATACCACGGTCCGGGGCAGTGGACTGTCTACCCGATCCTCGACCTCGAGCAGCTCAACCTAGGCGTCAGGCGCTACGTCGCTGCACTTGAGAGGGTAGCGTGCACCGTGCTTCGCAGGTATGGTCTCGCCGGTGAGCTGATGGACGACGCCCCAGGCGTCTGGCTACATACGGACGACTACCCCCGCAAGGTCTGCGCCCTCGGCGTACGCGCCAGCCGCTTCGTCACGATGCACGGCATTGCCTTCAACGTCAATACCCACGAGGATGCCTACCACTGGATCAACCCCTGCGGCTTTAGCGACCGCGGTGTCACCAGTCTGGCTCGTGAGCTGGGGCACGAGGTCCCTATGGTGGAGGCAAAAGCGGCTCTGCTGGATGCCTTCCGCGAGGTCTTCTCCCTCGACTAAATAGCAAAGAAAAAGCGCTGAGGTCCCTCCACGATAATGGAGAGACCTCAGTACTAATAAGGGAGCTTAGTGGGACTTGTGGCAGAGACAGTCGTTGCCACGTCCGTGGTGGCAGGTGTCGTCGTGATGGTGTCCACAGCACTCGTCATCGTCTGAGCCGCAGCAGCAACCCCCGTGGAGGAGCTGCTCGAAGCGCTTGAGCTCCTGATCCGTGGCGGGATGAGCTTCCTGCACGTGACCGACGAAGTGAAGCGTCTTACCGGAGAGCGGGTGATTGAAGTCCATCTTCACCTTATCCTCCGTGATATCTAGCACCAGCCCATTGACCGTTTGGCCGTCAGCAGTACGCATAGGGACATAGCGCCCCACCTGGACGAAGCCGCTGTCAAACTTTCCCTCCGGATCTTGGAAGATGGACTTGTCGAGATCCATCAGGAGCTGCTCCTGGATGGGACCATAGGCAGCCTCAGGCTCGAGTGTGAAGTCAAAGGCATCCCCATCATCGAGACCGCTTAGCTCCTTCTCAAAGTCCGGCAGCAGGATCCCGAGACCGTGGACATAGTCCATGGGACGATCCTCAGTCGTCTCCTCAACAAAGGTCTCGGAGCCGTCGGGAGCTACCTCGGTGAGCTTATACTGTACGCGGACGTAGGACTTATCGTTTATCTTCATTGGATTGTTGATTTTGCGCCTGACTTGTGAGTCAGCCACGTGATTAAGTTAAGCAAAATATAGAGCATCATCGCCCAGGCGATCCCCTCGATACCGAAGAGGATCAGTGCCACTATCGCTGCAAAGACGACGATGATGAGCCCGATATTGGCTCGCCAGCCCTTGGAGAGCTGCTTGAGACCAAAGAAAGGCACCTCGCAGACCAGAAGCCAGGCATCGACGATCATAAAGAGGACGAAGAGGGTCTGGTAGATCGGCGTGGGCGCGACAGAGTGACTCTCGAGGAAGAGTGCCAGCGGTGCCAGCATGACCGCATTGCCGGTGGTGGCAAGGCCGATGAAGGATGTGGTCTGACGGGGATCGTTATTGAACTTCGCCAGACGATATATCGAGGCAGGCACGACCAGCAGAGGCGCCCAGCAAGCGACACCCCAGCCCAGTCCCCTTAGTACCAGCGTCAGCAGGATCGCCGGCGCGGCACCGAAGGAGATGACATCGGAGAGGGAGTCCAGATCACCACCAATGTCCGACGTAGCATGGAGCAATCGTGCGGTCATACCGTCGAGCACGTCTGCGATCAGGCTCACGGCGATGCAGCAGAGCGCCGCCCGGAGTGAGACTGTGAGGTACATCACGATAGAGAGCGCCCCGAAGAGCCCATTGGAGAGCGTCAGGAGATTTGGGATGTATTTATAGATCGGCTTTGCCATAGCTTCTATTACTTAGACATTTCTCGAGGAGGCAGCTCCGCCAGCACGGTGACGTTACCGGTAACCGGCTCGTCAAGGTCCACGAGGGGCTTACTCCCGAGAGGGAGGAAGATATCGACCCGAGAACCGAGTTTGATAAAGCCCAGCTGGTCATCGATCTCACACGTCTCCCCCTCCCTGAGATAGGTCTCTATGCGACGAGCCATCGCCCCTGCGATCTGACGCACCACAATGTGGTGCCCCTCGGGAGTGACGATCTCGACGGTGGAGCGCTCGTTCTCCGTACTGCTCTTAGGGACATAGGCGGCGTAGACATTGCCCCGGTGGTGACGCACATAGGTCACCTCGCCCGCCACCGGCACCCACTGAGCATGGACGTTGAAGAGGGACATAAAGGTAGAGATCATCAGACTCTTACCGCCCAAGACCTCCGGCTCATCCACCTCCTCGATAGCCACAATGTGTCCATCAGCAGAGGCGAGTACTAGTCCGTCCGTCGGCTTGCCGTGGATGCGGCGTGGAGAGCGGTAGAAATTGAAGGCGATACCCAGCAGCACCACACTCACCACGACGGAGAGCCAGAAGGGCCACCTCTGCTCCACTACCAAGTAGATGTAGAGGCAGAGGAAGCTGAGGAATATCCCCGCTGCGACTAAGAAGGTCGTACCCTCGTGGTGAATCTTCATCCCACAACCAATGCTAAGGCGTGCCTCAGAAGATGGTGACCCACTTCATGTATCCCAGAGCCATCGGGTGTGCCAGCAGCTCATGGGTCGGAGTGATGCGAGTGGCTACTTTATAGGTACCGGGGAGATCAATATCCACCTTCAGCTCATACCGTCTGCGGGATCCCTCCTCGGAGACGAGGTGGAAGGCCTGCTTACTCACGAGATGGAGCTTCTTCGTCTTGGTATCCTCACGAGCGATGATCAGCTCGACAGCCAGGTCACTACGCAGATCGTGCAGGTCTACCGTGACACTTCCCCGTGCGATACCGCCCACGGTGAAGTTGTTTATCAGGGTGCCGTCGTCCTTGATCATCCGGGTGTCCACCACCTCCAAGTGAGACCACGCCTGAGCCACGTGGCGCTCCCACTCGAGGAGACGACCGAGCTGCCTGTAGTCACTTGCACGGAGCATGGCACTGCGCTCTCCGAGCTTATTGTAGAATCGGTCGAAGTAATTACGGATCATCCGTCGCATCGTGAAGCGAGGGAGAATCTGCGAGGTGGCTGTCTTGATGGCATGGATCCAGCCCTCTGAGTAGGACTGCTCCTTATCATTGTCGTAGTAGAGCGGGATGATCTCCTCCTCCAGCATACGGTAGATGGTCGCAGCGTCGAGCTTGTCCTGCAGATTGGTGTCGGAGAAGGTGATCTTCTCGGTAAGCGACCAGCCTCCCCCCTTGACGTAGCCCTCATACCACCAGCCATCGAGGACGGAGAAGTTGAGCACGCCATTCATCAGCGCCTTCATACCCGAGGTACCTGAGGCCTCAAGCGGTCTCGTCGGCGTATTGAGCCAAATATCTACACCGGGGATGAGGAACTGGGACACACGGATATCGTAATTGTCGACAAAGAGGATCTTGCCGAGAAACTCCGGACGCTTGGAGATCTGGAAGATATGTCGGATCAGCCCCTGACCGCCTCCATCAGCCGGGTGCGCCTTGCCTGTGAAGATAAAGATCACCGGGTGCTCCGGATCATTGACGATCTTGGAGAGCCTGTCGAGGTCGGTAAAGAGGAGGTGCGCTCTCTTGTAGGTGGCGAAGCGGCGACCAAAGCCGATGAGCAGCGTCTTCGGGGTAAGTGTCTCGAGGAAGCTCATCAGCATAGTGGGGTCCTGATTGAAGTCTCCCATGTGTGCCTCGTATCGACGACGGAGGTACTCGATCAGACGACTCTTGAGCTCCAGTCTCTTCTCCCAGACATCCTTGTCGGGAGTCTGCCAGACCTTGTTCCACAGGTCGAGACTGTCCTGCTCGGTGAGGATATCATCGCCCACACTCTTCTCCATCAGATCAGACCAGGGCGAGGCCATCCAGGTGGGCAGGTGCACGCCATTGGTCACGTATCCGACATGGAGCTCCTCAGGGAGGTATCCCTTCCAGACGGGAGCAAACATCTCGCGCGACACCTGACCGTGGAGCTTACTGACACCATTCGCCTCCTGGCAGGTATTGAGCGCCAGGACGCTCATGGAGAACTTCTCATGAGAGCCGGGAGTCTCACGACCGAGATCGATCAGATCCTGGAGGGAGATACGGAGCTTGTCGGCGTAGTGTCCGACATACTTCGTAAAGAGGGACTCGTCGAAGTAATCATGTCCTGCCGGCACCGGAGTGTGACAGGTATAGAGTCCGGAGGAGCGGACCAGCTCCAGTGCCTGGTCAAAGTCAAGACCGCCCTCCACCATATGAGCCATACGCTCCAGCCCCATGAAGGCAGCATGACCCTCATTGGCATGGTATATATCGGTCTCGATGCCGAGGAGACGAAGCATCTGTACACCGCCGATGCCGAGCATATACTCCTGCTTCATGCGGTTCTCCCAATCGCCTCCATAGAGCTGATGAGTGATCTGACGATCCCACTCAGAGTTCTCCGCAATGTCGGTATCCATAAGGTAAAGCTTCACCCGACCTACATCGACACGCCAGATCTGGGCAGACACCTCGTAGCCATTGAAGGGCACTCGAAGAATCAGGGGAGCGCCATTGTCGTCACGCACCAGCGTGAGAGGCAGATCCTCGAAGTCCTGAGCCTTGTACTCGGCTACCTGCTGTCCGTCGGCGGTGATCTTCTGGTCGAAGTACCCGTAGCGGTAGAGGAAGCCGACACCCACCATATTGGCACCGAAGTCACTCGCCTCCTTGATGTAGTCACCGGCTAGTATGCCGAGACCGCCGGAGTAGATCTTCAGGATATTGGTGATGCCATACTCCATACAGAAGTAGGCGACAGAGGGGAGATCGTCCCTCTTTGGCTGATCCATATAGGCCCTGAAGCTACTGTACACCTGCGCGAGCCTCTCGAGGAAGTCCTGATCCTCTGTCAGCTCTGCGATACGGCTCTGAGAGAGGGTGTGGAGGACGTGGACCGGATTCCCCTTTGAGTGGTACCAGACTACCGGGTCGAGATCCCTGAAGAGAAGACGAGCCGGTGCATTCCACACCCACCAGAGATTATTGGCGAGCTCCTCCAGCTGCTGAAGTGACTGCGGTAGGTCGGAGAGTGCTGTGATATCTCTCCATACGGGCTGATTAGCCTCCTTACTCCTTATCATAGTTCTAGTCTTATTATGCGGATAGTAACCGAGCAAATTTACTTAATACTTTACAAACTACGAGGATCTCTCCGGACTCAGGATCCGGGATCGACCAAAAAGCGCTCCATCAGTAGCACCTTGCCACCATCCTAGGGGGTAAGAGAGTGCGTCTCTGGGGCAAAAACAGGGAAATCGCTCATCATATGCTCCTATAATACGAGGAAATGACTATATTGCACTATCATGTAAGACTAATAATAGAATGCTATGGCTAGGACCTCACACGGAGAAGGCTTCAAGATAGAGATCGACCTCGACAACGCATCTCCCAAGAGCGTATGGAACCAAATCTCGACTGCCAGGGGTCTATCAGAGTGGATCGCCCCGAGGGTGGATGTCTCGCTGAGGAAGATACATGTATTCTGGGACGAGACCGGCGATGACCGCTCCGCAACAGTCACAGATCTGAAGAAGGGAGAGTATATCCAGTGGAACTGGAACGACTGCCCCACAAGCTATGTGCGGATGGAGATCGTCGTATCGGAGCTCTCGCACTTCGTCTCACTTATGGTCAATGACCACGACGAGCACCTCGAGCCCGCCACGCTGCAGAAGATCTGGGCCAACCATCGCCGCAAGCTGAGGCTCTCCCTCGGACTGAGCTGACTCGGATCAGAGACGATCGTGTGTGGTCTGCGAATCCCATCGCAGACCGGGATGCTTGTTGCTTACTAGAGGCACCACTCATAGAATCAGAGATCTCACCCACCACCTCAGCCGAATGGTAACTAAAGGCGTATATCCCCGACAGACCCGCACCGCTCTGACCGTCAGGCAAAAGCACAACAAACCTAAACCGACAAAGGCTGGGAAGACAAAAGAAAAGAGAGGAAATCGAACTTTTCCTTCAGGACGATTAAACCAATCCCATAGCCACACATCAAAGGAAGACAAAGAAGCTAAAATATGGATACTGTATAAGGGCTCTCCACCCTATGTGACAAGGAGAAGTGTGTAATATAGTCCGCCTGTTGGGCTAGTAAGATAAAGGTTTTGTTTATCAGATGCGTTAATTTCATTAAACAAGTTTTTCAGATTGGGACTGCGCGTGAGCGTGGTCCCATCTTTTTTTGTCGTGCCGCAGGGGTGACGCATTTGAGCCTTAAAGTAAAGAAGTGATAATCCCTGTCGATGTGCAATCCTGTCGACTGATCCCAGCCCTACTGCTACCGCCTGCCGATCCCGGTGGGGCGAAGCCCCGGAGGGATCATCGCTCCTTAGCCGCGTGTCGAGTCACGAAGTGCCGAAGACCGCGGGAAAGAGGACCCCGGTAAAGATATACGACCCCGCCAGGGTGTCGCGGGATTACTTGCGATGCCTGATCCACGGGTCATCGGGGCTACGCCCCTCGACCACGTGACTAAAAAACGGGCACCCACAAGGGGTGCTTCGTTCCCCACTCTTCACAATTAGGTGAATGGCTACGGTGTCTCTCAAATGCGTCACCCCTGTGCCATGACGCTAAGGAGCCCTGCCCAAGGCCTCCACTGCAACAGACAGATAGCAATCCGAATAACTCGCTCAGATCACGACGTAAAACCATTACCGTTAATAGAGAAATTTAATACCGATATTAGTGACGACTAATACCGGTATTACTGATCACTAATATCGGTAATAGATCTGCGTCTGACTCTACACCTCCAATACACCCTCACATCTGGGAAAACAAGGCACAAAAAAAGCAGGGACCTCTCGGCGAAGAGAGATCCCTGCTGTAAGGCTAATTATCTGACCGGAGACCGGCTCCGGCGGCTCCATACGTCCTTACTGAGCTAGCTCAGTATCAGGCACGCTGGAGTAGAATATCTTAAGTGCGTTAGCTTCACGCAACTTTTGCTTGACTTCTGTTACGATACCCATCTTTGTGTCTCCATCGATCTTCAGGATCGTCGTCATGTACTGGGCGTCAGCCTCAGACATGGAGTTCTTCTCCTGTGCGATGAAGTCAAAGATATCATTAGGCGATGCAAACTTATCATTAAGCTGGATAGCAGCCTCCGTACCATACTTGGCCTGGTACTGCTTCAGCGGAACACCCATGTAGAGGAAGGTGGCAAGAGACTTTCTCTCGAGCTTGGTAAGTTCGGTAGCCTTGGGGAGACGTAGCTGCACCTTCAGAGTCACCTCACGTGCGGTGGTGACGATCATGAAGAAGAACAGCAGAGAGAAGATCAAGTCCGGGAGCGACATGGTGTTCAGCTCTGGAACTTCTTTCTCACCCTTTTTGGTAAATCTACTCATACTACTTCTTTAGTTCTGCTCAAGATTATTTCTTCTGCGAGCCGTAATCACGTGGTTCAGCCTCAGAGATCTTCTGCGGGAATCGATCCACGAGTACCTCCTGGTACTCCTTGGGAAGATCCTCAAAGGACTTGTTCCATTGCTTCTGCGCCATCTCTTCACGCAGCTCGTTGTAAGCCTTTGTGAGGATGTTTTGCACTGCGATATAGTCGGAGTACTTGGTATCCACGTTATTGGTCAGAGAGATGACGTGATTCTTCGTCACCATCTGCTGTCCGATATAGGGGAATTCCTCCGGGGTCAGCTCGGGGAGGGTCGGGTCGTTCGTGGGATTGAGCACGAAGTCCTTCACCTTCTGCTTGAGCTGATCAATCGTCATCACCTCGCCATTGGCAAGGATCTGACCATTACTATTCACCAGTACGCGCAGCATGTTACGCCTATTGACGTCGATCATGACGTCCTGCTGATCCTCGGTGGGTGCAGGGGGCAGCTGACGAGCGATACCCTTATCTGAGCCCATGGAGGTGGTCAGAAGGAAGAAAAGTAGCATGATAAAAGAAATATCCGCAGTAGAGGACCCATTGATACTGGGCACCTTCTTTGTTTTTCCTGCCATAGTATTGTTCTTTTACGATGTTACTTAAGCCTTCCTCTCAGATGCTGATGCGTGCTGCTTAGGTCCCGCAGACATGAACGAGGTCACGATCAGTGCGAGGACGTTAATCACAATGAGTGCATAGATGGTAAACATGCACATATCAGCCAGCTTCAGCCAGGACGGGGTGTTGAATTGCTGAGCATCCACACCCACGCGAAGTGGTGCGTCACTACCTACGAAGTAGGCAATGACCATGAGCACTATCAGTCCCAAGAGCGCACCGAGGCCGCCGAGAGCAGCCTTGCGATTGGTCTTAAAGGACTGAGCAAATCCGACGATTCCGAAGATGATCATTGCCAAGACGGCAAGAGCGGTCATACAATACACCGTGTAGAGGAGTACATTGGTGTAGATGGGCTCGGGGTACTCAGCATTGGGGTCAACGTAACCGCCGAAGACGGTCATACAGAAGGCCACAACACCTAAGAGTGCCAGAACGATCAGGACAGTGCTCGATATTTTACGAATTTTCTTTACTGCCATGATTGTTTAGATACGATGCTGTACTCCGCGCTTGCTGGTGAAATCGATCATATAATCCACGAGAGTGATGGAAGCGTCCTCCATGTCACTCAGGATGCTCTCATAGCGAGAGAGGATGTAGTTGTAAAGCACCTGGAGGATCATCGCTACGATAAGACCGTAGATGGTGGTGATCAGGGCGACCTTCATACCACCGGCAACGACCGTCGGGCTGATATCACCGACCTGCTCGATCGTATCGAAGGCCTGTACAAGACCGATCACAGTTCCGAAGAATCCGAGTGACGGTGCGAGGGCGATGAAGAGGGTGATCCAGGACATGTTCTTCTCGAGGAGGCTGGCCTGTACACCACCGTAGGCGGTGATGGCGCGCTCTACTGCCTCAGGACCCTGGTCGATGCGGAGGAGGGACTGGTAAGCGATAGATGCGATAGGACCACGGGTGTCACGAGCGATAGCGAGGGCGCCATTGACGTCACCACGATCGAGGGCAGCACGGATCTCATCGAGGAGCTTCTTGCTATTGGTATCAGCAAGGTTCAGGTAGATGATACGCTCGAGGCAGAAGGCCAGACCGAGGATCATAGCGAGAGAGATGATGGCCATGAAGCCAGGACCACCCTCGATAAACTTAGTCTTAAGTGCCTGGTGAAAACCCTCACTATCGGCAGCTACAGGTACCTCAGTAGCGGGAGTCTCAGCCTCAGTAACAGCGGGAGCTGCCTGCTCGGTAGCCTCAGGCTCTGTTGTAGCCTCGTCCTGTGCAAAAGATGCACCGGCAAACCCCACCGTCATAAGACCGGCCAAGGCGATGCTTACTAGAAATCTTTTCATTGTAAGTTCTTTTTAAGATTAGTGATTTTTGGTAAAACAATATCTGTAGGTGGTTTCGCTTTCATTCAGCCCTGACGAGGTACTTTCGGTTAGTCTCCTCTGCCTGGTTCTGCAGCAAGGATACCCCCTTTTGCGGAGAGAGAGGGATTCGAACCCTCGAAACGCTTTTGACGTTTACACGCTTTCCAGGCGTGCCTCTTCAGCCACTCGAGCATCTCTCCATTATATGTGATCTCCTCCCCTCCAGTGATTTATCCCTCTCGGACTGCACGCTCCAGACCACTGTCAGAGCCGCTTGATCACTCAACGATCGTACAAATCTACCTTAATTCCTCCAACCACGCCAAAAAGTTGGCGCTTTTGTCGAAAAAAGTTTGTCCAGCCGCCTGACTCGCTCTATGGATCAGCGGTTACAGCTGCTAAATTAAACAATTTACGAGAATTGACAAAAAGCTGACGCCGCATATCGGCCTCACTGACCTCATATATGTCGGCTAAGCACCTCATAGTATGGACGATGCGAGACGATTCATTTCGTCGTCCTCTCCGTGGCTCCGGCGAGAGATACGGGCTGTCGGTCTCCACGACGAGGCGAGTAAGCGGCAGGCGGCCCTTGATCACCTCACGGAGTCGGGAGTTGCGAAAGGTGACGATGCCATTGATCCCCACCATGAATTGCTCCCCAAGGCTGAGGATCGCCTCCAGATCTTCCTCCGACTCGGAGAAGGAGTGGAAGACGCCTCGCAATCCCTCGACACCCCACTCCTGTAAGAGCCTCACCGTCTCCGGCACGGCCGCACGCGTATGCATGCTCATCGGCAGGTCTAGCTCCCTCGCCCACTCCACCTGACGACGAAAGGCCTCGATCATCTGCTCCTTCCACTCCATACTCCAGTAGTAGTCTAGTCCGATCTCTCCGATACCCCGGTAGTACCCCGGGCTTGTCCGGAGCTCCCTCTCGAGCGCCTCCAGCTGCTCCTCCCAGTCCTCCCCCACATCGGTGGGCTCGAGACCGATCATGGGGACAAAGAGATCCGGCGCCATGGACACCGTCTCCCTCAGGCGAACGATGTACTCACGCGAGGTATTGGGAAGGAGGACCACAGCGAGACCCGCCTCCCGACAGCGACGGATCACCTCAGGGCGATCGTCGTCAAACTCCTCCGAGTAGAGGTGAGCGTGCGTATCGACGAGCGGATACATTAGACGGCTCTTCCGGTCAATGTAGATATGATATGCTCAAGTGCGGAGGTATCGACCGAGAGTGCACGCAGCTCCTCGAGAGCCGCCTCGGTGTACCGGTCGACCTCCTTAAGTGCCTCTGCGTGGATATTCCACTGCTCGTAGAGATTAGTCACAGACGCTATCCGATCCGCCTCATTCTCGATGGCAAGCGCCTCCTCCGCTCGCTTTGGGTCGCACTCGTAGAGACGGAGAAGAAGCCAAGTCTTTTTCCTATCTATAATGTCTCCCCCCTTGCGCTTACCAAACTTTGCCTCGCCGTAGACATCGAGGTAGTCGTCCATGATCTGGAAGGCGAGGCCCATCAGCTCCGCTGCACGAGCGATGTGCTCCCGATCCTCGACCGAAGCGCCGGCAACGGTCGCCCCCATCACCATACTCCCGCGGAAGAGCGCCGACGTCTTGAGGCTGATCATCCGGAGGTAGCTCCCTATCGTCAGCGAGGAGAGCGGCGTGGTCTCAAACTCGAGATCATACTGCTGCCCGCGACAGATCGCATCAGCCATCGTATTGAAGAGCGAGAAGATCTGACCCAGATACTCCGGGCGGATCGACTCCAGGCAGCGGTACGCCTCCACCAGCATCGCATCGCCAGAGAGGATCCCGACATTGGCACCCCACTTCTTATAGACCGTGGGCTCACCGCGGCGCCTCGGCGCATCGTCCATGATGTCGTCGTGGATGAGGGTGAAGTTGTGGAAAGTCTCCACAGCCTTCATCACCGGTGCCACCTCCGCCGCCGCGCCCTCGGGGCAGAAAGCGCGGTAAGTCAGCAGCGCAAGAAGCGGTCGGAGACGTTTTCCTCCCTGTGAGAGGATATATCGTATCGGCTCATAGAGCCCGTGCGGCTCCCGAGCAGCGAGCTGCTCCACCTCCTCACTTATAATGTCGACCAGCTGGTCAATCTCCTTATCTATATTCATTTTCTCTTATTCCTCGATACGTAATACTCTCATCGCAAGATCGATCTCCTCCGGCTCGCCGGTATGCTTCCCGACCGAGTCGGAGAGCTTGACGGTGTCCTGCCACGGCATCTTCTCGTCGAGCTTGCAGGCGAAGAGCTTCATCACGATATTCATCGGTTTGATCCCATGCCCGACATCGTTGGTCAGGTTGGTCCCGATCCCGAAGGTGGCTCTGATCTTCCCGTCGCAGTACTCCTTGATCGCCGCCGCCTTATCCACGTCGAGGGCGTCGGAGAAGACGAGATACTTCGTCTTCGGATCTATCCGCAGCTCCCGGTACTTCGCCAATACTTTATCCGTAAAGGTCTGTGGGTCACCGCTATCCTGACGTAGGGAGGTGAAGAGGGCCGCATGTTTCTTGGAGAAGTTTTGGAGAAAAACGTCGGTGGTAAAGGTATCGGTGAGCACCGTGCCGAGGTCTCCGTCATAGACGTCGATCCAGTCCTCCATAGCCATATAATTGGCCATCTTGTAGCCGTAGATCGCCGCGTGAAACTGCACCCACTCGTGCGGATGCGTCCCGGTGACGCGGATGCCGTGCTTCATCGCGTAGTAGACGTTGCTGGTGCCGAAGAAGTACTTCCCCCCATGCTCGCAGAGGATCCGTGTCACCAGATCTTCCACCTCGCTGCTGAAGCGGCGCCGCATGCCGAAGAGACTCACCTGTAGCCCGTGCTCCTGCATGGCTTGAGCCTTCTCGAGCGCCTTGGAGCGCGTCAGCTCCAGGTCGGGCTGTTGACCGGTCTCCCGGTAGTAGAGCTCCGATACCATAGCGAGGATCGGCGTCTCCCATAGCGTGATGCGATAGAGCAACCCCTCAGCCGATATATGGAGGTGTCCCTCAGCATCCTGCTCGATCGTCACTTCCTCAGGGTCGTAGGTGTAGCCCTTGAGGTAGTCTATGTAAAGGGGTGGCAGGTAGGGGCACTCCTGTCGGAGGAAGTCCGCCTCCTCACGAGTCAGCCGCAGCTCACTCATCCGCACGATCTCCTGTCGGAGGCTCTCTGCAAAGCCTTGCGGGTAGACCAGGTTGTTGCGGTCGATGAACTCAAACCTTCCCCACGCTCTGGGGAAAAGCTTCATATACGCGTACCCGGTCGTAAACTTATAGAGGTCCGTATCCAGGATGCTCCGAATGATCATTTCACTCATTATATATAGGCGTGCATAGTTTACCTCCTGCCGATGCCATCGTACCGGAGACCCAGTCTCTTTATCTCGGAGGCATCGTAGATATTACGTCCGTCGATCACCACGTCTCCCCTCATCAGGTCCTTGATCCGGGTCCAATTGGGTAGCCGGAAGATCTTCCACTCCGTCAAGAGCAGCAGCGCATCCGCCCCCTCGACCGACCGGTAGAGATCCTTAGTGTACTGCACCCCGTCCGGGAGCACTCGCTTAGCTGTCTCGATCGCAATAGGGTCGCAGGCGACCACTTCCGCTCCCGCCTCGATGAGCTGACGGATCACCACGATAGAGGTAGCCTCCCTCATATCGTCCGTCTCGGGCTTAAAGGCCAGCCCCCAGACGGAGATCTGCTTACCCCTCAGGTCGCTGCCGATCAGGCGGGTAAGCTTCTCGTAGGGGACTCTCTTCTGAGCTTCATTGACCCGATGCACCTCCTCGACGATGGTCATCGGGACCCCCTCCTCCTCACCGGTCTTGGCGAGCGCCTGCACATCCTTAGGGAAGCAGGAGCCTCCGTAGCCGCTACCGGCGTAGAGGAAGGCGGAGCCGATCCGGTGGTCGGCACCCATCCCCTGACGGATCAGATCAACATCGGCACCCAGCTTATCGGCGAGGTTAGCCAGCTGATTCATAAAGCTGATCCTCGTAGCTAGCATCGCGTTGCTCGCGTACTTCGTCAGCTCCGAGCTCGGAATGTCCATAAAAAGGACTCTGAAATTTCGGATCAAGAAGGGACGATAAAGTCTCGTCAGCAGCTCCTTCGCCCAGTCGCTCTCCAGCCCGATCACGACCCGATCGGGACTCATAAAGTCCTTGATCGCATTGCCCTCCTTGAGGAACTCGGGGTTATTCGCAACCTCGACCCTTAGGTCGGTCAGTCCGCGTGATTCCAGTCCCTTCCGGATCTCGGCCATCACCTTGGGACTGGTCCCCACCGGTACGGTGCTCTTCGTCACCACAAGCATATCCTTACGGATCAGCTGTCCCAGCTGCTGAGCGACAGCACGGACATACTTCAGATCCGCATCACCGCTCTCCGTGGGTGGCGTACCGACAGCGATGAAGACGATCTCCACCTCATCGATGCACTCCGCGAGGTCGGTGTGGAAGGAGAGACGTCCCTCCTCTGTATTGCGACGAACCATCTCGTCCAGCCCCGGCTCATAGATCGGGATCTCGCCACCTCTGAGGCGCTCTATCTTAGTGGCATCCGTATCGACGCAGTGGACATGGACCCCCATCTCTGCGAAGCAGGTCCCCGTCACCAGACCGACGTAGCCGGTACCTATGATTGCTATCTCCATAGTAGTATTCTACACCATATTATATAAGTGACCCGCCCCCTCATCTCCCACAAATGTACGCAAATAATCCTCTTCCGAGCCCTGTACGCTCTGGCATATGCACTTAGGGGTGAAAAAGGAGAGTCCCCGTAGAAAGCTGACAATCCGGCAGAAGTAATCCACGGATCTAATACCGGTAATAGATTTGACTAATACCACTATTAGTGTCGCCTATTACCGGTAATAGATTTGACTAATACCGGTAATAGATTTGAGTAACATGGATGGCGGTGGAGTCGGCAGCGCATAAGGTGACTTCGGAGGAGCCCCCGGGGAGGTGTGCCCAGAGGATTAGTTAGGTCTCTTCGTTTTCGTTACTTTTGCAGGTGCGGGGAGCGTAACACCTCAGCTCTATCAGTGAAGAATTTTACCTTAAACAAAGCCTCCACCTCAGACGATAAGCGAGGGGATCGATCGGCGAAGCGCAGCAGCAAACGTAGTAGGGAGAAGGGGGACTTCTTCCGTCAGATACTTCCGCAGAGGGGAGTACCTGGCGATCTGTGGCGCTTCATCGCCGGGGTGACGCTCTTCTTCATAGGACTCTTCCTGGTCTACAATTTCTTCTCCTACTTCGTCACAGGTGCAGAGAATCAGAGCCTGCTGCTGGGGCAGGAGATCACCGCCGAGGAGGCGGCACAGCGGATCCAGGGCCATGGCGGCATCACCGGGTTTACGCTGATGAATACGCTGGTCAACGAGTGGATCGGCCTCGGGCTGGTCTTCCTCCTCTACCTCGTCGTGATGATGGGCGTCTGGATAACGCTGGTGATGCGGGTCTCATGGTTCCGTCAGATCAGTCTCTGCATCTGTGCAGCGCTTTGGACTTCGATCACCCTGGGACTGATGCCGGCCGAGTGGACCGACGGTTGGTTTTTCCTCCCCGGAGGAGTCTTCGGACACGAGGCAGCGACCTTCCTGACGATGCATATAGGTATTGTGGGGGCGCTCCTGCTGATGAGCTTCCTCCTGATCCTGCTGCTGGTGATCACCTTTAGCTCCCTCATGCAGCGCTACGCCTCTTTCTCTAAGAAACGGAAGGAGGCAAACGCCCTCGCGGACGAGCAGGAGAGTGCGGAGGAAGTGATAGATAATAACGAGAACACCATACCTGAGGACGCGGGCGACGAAGTGACCGGGGGCCAAGAGGAGACGGATGAGGAGAAGATCGAAGAGGTGCCGGAGCCGATCGTGACGACCACGGGAACCACGGGGAAGGTGAGCGTCAGCAGACCGGAACCGGTGGCTCCCACAACGCCCTCCGATGAGATCGAGGTGATCGACGCCAGACAGACTGACGAGCTCCCCGGGAGCTCCTCTCTGACGACCGCCCAGCAGCTGGTCCGTGAGCAGGGCGAGTATGACCCGACGCGCGACCTCGCAGACTACCACTACCCTACCCTCGACCTACTCAAGGACTACGGCGGTGACGACGGGGAGATCGACATGGAGGAGATCAATGCGAATAAGCAGCTGATCCTCGACACACTCAAGAGCTTCCGGATCGAGGTCAATAAGATCTCCGCCACCGTCGGTCCGGCGATCACGCTCTATGAGATCGTCCCGGCAGCAGGGATCCATATCTCCCGTATCCGGAGTCTGGAGGACAATATATCGATGAGTCTCTCTGCGCTCGGTATTCGTATCATTGCGCCGATCCCCGGTAAGGGGACCATCGGTATGGAGGTGCCCAATAAGCGGCCCCAGATCGTCAGCATGCGGGGTGTGCTTGCCTCCTCGGTCTATCGGGAGACGAAGATGGAGCTCCCGGTGGCGCTCGGTCGCACGATCACGAATGATGTCCTACTCTTTGACCTCGCTAAGGTACCCCACCTCCTCGTAGCGGGTGCCACGGGACAGGGTAAGTCGGTGGGACTCAACGCGATCATCATGTCCCTGCTCTACAAGAAGCATCCCTCGGAGCTGAAGTTTGTGATGATCGACCCGAAGATGGTCGAGTTTAGTATGTACTCCCGGGTGGAGAAGCTCTTCATGGCGAAGATCCCGGACGAGGATCAGGTGATCATCACCGACACGAAGCGCGCCGCCGACACCCTCACCTCCCTCTGTCAGGAGATGGACGATCGGTACGAGCTGCTGGCTGCCGCCTCCTGCCGCAATATCGTGGAGTACAACAGGCGATTTAGGAACCGGGAGCTTAATCCTGAGAATGGTCACCGCTTCCTACCCTACATCGTCCTGATCATTGATGAGTACGGCGATCTGCTGCTGACGGCGGGCAAGGAGATCGAGCTGCCGATCACCCGTCTGGCTCAGAAGGCTCGCGCCATCGGTATCCATGCCATCATCGCGACCCAGCGACCGACGGCGAGCATCATCACCGGTGCGATCAAGGCAAACTTCCCCGGGCGTCTCGCCTTCCGCGTCACCTCGCAGGTGGACTCCCGCATCATCCTCGACTCCGGCGGGGCCAATAGGCTGGTCGGCAAGGGAGATGCGCTCTATCAGTCCGGCACAAAGCTGACCCGCGTGCAGTGCGCCTTTGTCGACACACCTGAGGTGAATGGCGTGGTGGACTTCATCGGCGAGCAGCGCGGTTACCCGACGGCGTACGAGCTGCCGGAGGTGAGCCAGGAGGGTGAGGGCGGTGCTGCAGGAGGGGACGGCTCGATAGACCCCAATGAGCGGGACAACCTCTTCGACGTGGTGGCGGAGCGCATCGTGGCTGAGGGTCGTGTCTCCATCTCGCTGATCCAGCAGCTCTTTGCCATAGGATACAACCGCGCTGCCCGGCTCTGCAACCAGCTGGAGGCGGCAGGCATTATCAGTAAGCCGGACGGGCGAGGCTCGCGCGAGCTCCTTGTGACGACACAGGAGCAGCTTGAGAGGATCCTTCATCCGGAGATCTAAGACAGACACTATATATGACTCACTTTCGATATACCCTTGGGCTCTTTTTCTCCCTATTCTGCCTCGTCGCCCACGCACAGACGGTAGACGTGCTCGACAAGTCCATCGAGCGACTTCAGGCAAAGGAGGGACTGCAAGTAGGCTTCCGTATGACCCTCGAGGACGTGACGACAGACTGCAAGTACTACGCCGAGGGACGACGGTTTTACTACGACTCTGAGGAGGTCAAGGCGTGGTACGACGGGACGGACCTCTGGGTCTATGTCAAGCAGAGCGGGGAGGTCAATCTCTCCACGCCGCACAAGGAGGACCTGATGGAGATCAATCCGCTGCTCAATCTCGAGGGCGTGAGGAAGCATGCCTTCTCCCTCACGAAGAGGAAAGAGGGCAAAAATACCCGCGTCACCGCGGTGCCTCGCACAAAGGGGAAAAACCGATACGACGGATCCCTCGCCAGGCTCGAGGCGCTGATCGCCCCAGATGGTCGACCTATCTCCCTTCGTCTGGAGGAGAAGGGGCTTATGGAGCCGGTGCTGATAGAGGTGACACGATTTGAAGAGGGACAGTTTAAGGAACTGAAGGATAGATCATTTTTTAGATACACTCCTGAGAAGATCAAGGGAGCAACACTCATAGACTTAAGATAAGATCGTTATGAATACCGACAAGAATACTCAGACAGACATCCTGATCATCGGCTCCGGTCCGGCGGGATACACCGCTGCCATCTATGCTGCGCGCGCCAATCGCTCCCCCATCGTCATAGAGGGACTGCAGCCGGGCGGACAGCTGACGGAGACCACTTCGATAGAGAACTTCCCCGGCTACCCCGAGGGCGTGGGAGGCTTCGAGATGATGGATGACCTGCGTAAGCAGGCTGAGCGGTACGGAGCAGATATCCGCTCCGGACTGGTCTCAGAGATAGACCTCAGCCAGCGCCCCTTCGTCGCCACCGTAGATAGCGAGTACACCATTACCGCCAAGTCTGTGATCATCGCCACCGGCGCCTCTGCCAAGATGCTCGGACTGCCGGAGGAGAAGAAGTATATGGGTGCCGGCGTGAGCGCCTGCGCCACCTGCGACGGATTCTTCTACAGAGGTAAGACCGTTGCCGTCGTCGGCGGTGGAGACACAGCCTGTGGCGATGCGATCTATCTCTCCAGCCTAGCCAAGAAGGTCTACCTTATCGTCCGCCGTGATGAGCTTCGTGCCAGTCAGGTGATGCAGGATCGGGTTATGGAGACGGAGAATATCGAAGTGCTCTGGAAGCATCAGGCTGAGGGACTCTTCGGGGAGCCTACCGTACAGGGAGCAAAGTTGGTGGTGAATAAGGGCGAGGCGGACGAGCATCGCACCGAGATTGCGATCGACGGATTCTTCGAGGCTATCGGACATAAGCCCAATACCGACTTCCTGAATGGCCAACTGAAGCTCGATGAGCATGGGTTTATCCTCACTAAGGACAGCGGCGACCCGGCTACTGAGATCGAGGGCGTCTATGCTGCCGGTGACGTGGCTGACTCCGTCTATCGCCAGGCCGTATCCGCAGCCGGCATCGGCTGCCGTGCGGCTATCGCAGCTGACAGGTTCCTCAAGATGAGAGGCGAGTGATGAAGATCCTAGGAAATATTATCTGGTGGATCTTCGGCGGGCTGGAGACCGCCATCGGCTACATGACGGCGGGGCTGGTGCTCTGCCTGACGATCGTAGGGATCCCATTTGGCTTTCAGCTCTTCAAGATCGCTGCCGTAATGGTCTTCCCCTTTGGGAGTAAGGTGAGTGAGTCAAGCGGAGGGTTGGGGAGCACATTCCTCAATATCCTCTGGTTTATCCTCGGAGGTATCTGGATCGCACTCGTACACTTCCTCTTCGGGATCCTCCTCTGCATCACGATCATCGGGATCCCCTTCGGGAAGCAGCACTTCAAGTTTGCGGGGATTGCACTTCATCCCTTCGGTCGAGAGATAGAAGTGGGTCTATGAGCATAGGCAGGACACCTACCCCATTCCCCTACATGGAGGCTCCGATCGGAGTTTTCGACTCAGGCTACGGAGGTCTGACGATCCTTCGGTACCTACGCAAGCTACTGCCGGAGTACGACTTCCTCTACCTCGGCGACAACGCCCGTGCACCCTATGGGAAGCACTCCCTCCCGACGATCTACGAGTACGCTCGCGAGGCGGTGTCTCACCTCTTTGCCTGCGGCTGCCCGATGGTGATCATCGCCTGCAACACGGTCTCCGCCCATGCGCTGAGACTACTGCAGCAGGTCGATCTCCCGACGAGCAGCGACCCATCTCGTCGTATCCTCGGCGTCATTCGCCCCACGGTGGAGCGGCTCGGGGAGCTGACCCGAAATGGGCATGTGGGAATACTCGCAACACCGGCGACGGTGAAGAGTAATACCTATCTCCTGGAGGTGAATCGCCTCCATCCCGAGATACAACTCACACAGCAGGCGCCCAAGATGTGGGTCTCTCTCATCGAGGGGGGCGAGTATCAGGCCAATGAGGGAGTCAATTACTTCGTGCGGCGAAATATCGAGGAGCTACTGCGGAAGGATCCGAGGATCGACACCATCCAGCTCGCCTGCACCCACTACCCGGTCCTGCTCCCCCGCATACGGGAGTTTGTCCGCGACGACATCGTGATCGCGGAGCAGGGTATGATCGTAGCGGAGTCTACGCAGAAGTACCTGCAGCGTCACCCGGAGATGGAGAGGCGACTGAGTAAGAATGGGATCTCGCACTTCCTCACGACAGAGGAGGATGGCGAGTTTGCGGAGATGGCTGGACTCTTCCTCCACGCACGACTGGCGGAGGATATGATCGACCAGGTACAGCTAAGGTGAGCAGGGACGCCAGGATGACGATCCAGAGGCTCCTCAAGGAGTACGGACTCTTCGGGAGCATCCTCCTCGGCATCGTCGCCTACCGACCTCTGTCGGTCCTCAGCCCGATGATCCCCTACGTGCTGATGACCATGCTCTTCTTCACTTTCTCCCGGATCGCGCCGCGGGATATACGCCCGAGACCGATCCACCTGACCCTCATCGTCACGCAGATCGTGCTGGCACTCGGCGGGTACTTCCTGGTGCGGTACCTCCCGGTGCCGTATGCGGAGATCTACGCCCAGGCGGTGCTGATGTGCTTCCTCTGTCCCGTGGCAGCGGCAGCACCGGTGATCGTCGGACTCCTCGGCGGCTCCATCGCCATCGTCACCTCCTATGTGGTGATCAATTGTCTGAGCATCATTATCACCGGTCCGCTGATCCTCGGCTGGCTCGGTCATCCCCAGGGGACTCTTCTTGAGTCGATGGTGCATGTACTTGTGGGCGTGCTTCCGATCGTGATGATCCCACTACTGACCGCCTTCGGTATCCGCTGGAAGCTCCCCTCCCTGCACGCCAAGGTTCGCTCCCTCTCCTCCGCCTCCCTATATATTTGGATCTTCCTCCTCTCGCTCGTCATCGCTAATACCGTCCACTTCGTTGCGCAGGAGCGTCAGGGCGTGGCGACGATGATTGTCGTGCTGGTGCTGATCGGCCTCGTCACCTGCATCATCCAGTACACTGTCGGCAAGGCAATGAGTAGAAGGGTACTCGGCGAGAGCGTAACCATCGGTCAGGCTCTGGGGCAGAAAAACTCCTCCATCAGCATCTGGATGATCCAGTCGTACCTCAATCCCATCGCCTCCGTGTCGCAAGCGGCCTACTCTATCTTCCAGAACATCTTCAACGCCCTCCAGGTGATCCACCACGACCAGCGACAGGTCCGCGAGCAGCGGAGCATACACAAAGAGAGCGCTTGAAGTCAAAATGGTGCTAAAAAGTGCTTAAATATATGGGCAAAGGGGATATCACCTGTGCCAACTCAGGAAATAATTTGTACCTTGCGCCGTGTAAGAGTTCTCTCTCTTGGGAGACTGTTGCCCGTGTGAGCCGCTCGTAAGTGTACGGGGCCACTGTGGTGATGAGCTTTCATAGTCAAGAAAAGAGGAAAACTCCTACAGAAATTGTGTTTTATATCTTCTCCTGTTTCGTCCTCCGGAGTTGACTTGGTCTTGGCGTCCCATACTGCTGTGGACGATGAGAGCACGCCAAAGCTTGAGGGAGTCTGAGGAGGGGATGTCAACCTTCTTTTATTACAGAATGAGTACACCCAACTCACTACTTCGGAGAGTGGTGGCTGTCGGAGCATTACTCGTCACTTGTGCCCTTGGCTATGCACAGCAGAGTAACGAAACGACCAATCACCACAACCGAAAGTCCACCGAGGTCGTCTCTAAGGACGCGGACAAGAAAACCGGAGCAGCCGCTCAGCTACTCGCTTCTAACCTCAATTACAGAGACACAACGCTGGTCACAAGCTTCGCTAAGGCGATCAATGAGTCTCTCAATCTGGACGAACTGACCGAGGAGGATCTCCTCTACCCCTCTGTCGATCTCTACGGTGAGGAGTCCTGGAACAGCTCCCTAAACCCCATCCGCGGGGCGTCTGCTGTCATCCCCTCTCGCTACGAAATCAGTCTCAAGGAATTTGTCTACCCACTGGATGGCATCCGCCGCATCAATAGCGGCTACGGCTATCGTCGTCGCTTCCGTCGTATGCACTACGGCGTGGACATTGACCTCAATCGCGGCGACACCGTCCGCGCCACCTTCTCCGGTCGCGTACGACTGGTCGACATCGATGGACGAGGCTATGGTAAGTATGTGGTGATCCGTCACCCCAATGGTCTGGAGACCCTCTACGGTCACCTCTCCAAGCAGCTCGTGAAGGAGAATACCGTCGTCCATGCCGGTGACGCGATCGGACTTGGCGGCAGCACCGGACGCTCTACCGGTCCTCACCTCCACTATGAGACCCGATTTATGGGCATTGCGCTCAATCCTCAGCAGCTGATCGACTTCGCCAGCGGTGCGCCTCGCAATGAGATGTACGTCTATGCCAAGGGTCGCTCCACCCGGAGCAACTCTGCCGACCAGTACAGAGCAAGCAATACGAAGACGAGGGACAACTCCTTCAAGACCTACCGGGTCCGCAAGGGCGATACTCTGTCCCACATCGCCAAGAAGACCGGCACCTCAGTGGCTCAGATCCGGAGACTCAACCCGAAGCTCCGCAAGAGCAGCATGATCCGACCGGGAGAGGTGATACGCGTCGGCGCATAAGCACGCCCTTACTTGACGAGGGCATATACGATATTAGAGGACTCTTGGCTCAGGCCAAGGGTCCTTTTTTTTTGTTTGGATGAAAGCGTGAGAAGAGACGAGGGAGAACGAATCAAGCCGGGGAAGCAGATCTGGATCACACAGGGACACCGTCAGACTATACCCGATATTAGTATTCACTATTATCGGTAATAGTGAATACTAATACCGGGTATAGAAATAGCGGTTCTCTTCATACTGATAGCCAGCACGTTGCATAACCACACCCTTGACACACTTACAACAGTCTAAAAGTAAGGGGTTTTAATGGAGAAACCGTAAGCGGTGAACCGATCCTGAGTCACGAGGATGAGAGCGGGGTACTAAACCACCACTCGATTGCGTACCTTTGTGGCGCAAAAGGCTAATATTATGACAGCAGATCATACGCAGGACAAGTCTGTCCGGAGACCGGTACTCGGAGTGATCGTCCTCTTCGGCATCATCAGCATGCTGGGAGACATCGTCCACGAGTCGGCTCGCAGCGTCAATGGTCAGTACCTCAGCCTCCTCGGCGTGTCGGCGGCACAAGTGGGGCTGGTCTTTGGGCTGGGTGAGTTCATCGGCTACGCCCTCCGGCTCATCTCCGGGGTCATCCTCGACAAGAGTGGCAAGTACTGGCTCTTCCTCTTCCTCGGCTATGGAGTCCACTTCGTGATCCCGCTGATGGGCTGCACCACCAGCTGGGGTGTACTCATCGTCCTGATCCTGACGGAGCGGATCGGGAAGGCCTTCCGCAGCCCGGCCAAGGACACGCTCCTCTCCGGCATCTCGGAGCGGCAGGTGGGGCTGGGCTTCGCCTTCGGACTGCAGGAGGCGCTCGACCAGCTCGGGGCGTTCCTCGGACCTCTGATCTTTACCGCCGTCTTCTACTACGCAGGTCAGAGCGGCGTGGAGGAGTTTCAGCTCGGGTACAAGCTCCTGGCGATCCCCTTCGTGGTGCTGATGCTCTTCCTCGTCTACGTCTGGCGGCGGGTGACGCGCCTGGAGCAAGAGCACGGTGGGGTTACCCCTGCCGGCGAGCCGGGTAAGCTGAGTCGGATGTTTTGGATCTACTCTGCCTTCACCTTCTTCACCGCCTTTGGTCTGCTCAATTTTGGGATCATCGGCTATCACCTCAAGGTGCAGTCCGTCATGTCCGACACAATGATCACCATGCTCTACGCCGGCGCCATGGGTGTCGATGCCTTAGTGGCGCTGCTGATCGGGCGAACTTACGACCGACTGAAGGAGCGAACCGGCTCCAGGACCGGCGGCATCCTGGTGCTCCTCATCGTGCCGCTACTGACCCTGCTACTCCCGGTCCTTACCCTCAGCACCTCCGTCCCGGTGGTCATCTCGGGTATGGTGATCCTCGGTGTGATCCTCGGCGCTCATGAGACTGTGATGCGCTCGGCGATAGCCGACCTGACGCCGTACAAGAAGCGCGGACTCGGCTTCGGACTCTTCAATACCTTCTACGGGCTGGCGCTACTCGCCGGCTCAGCTCTGAGCGGACTGCTCTACGACAGGGGGCTGACGATGGTTATCATTATCCTCACCGCCGTCTCGGAGGGGATTGCCCTCGTCTTCTATGGAATTATTTATCGTAAGGTAAGAGCGACAGCGCAGTGAGACCACTATTCCTCATAGGACTCCCCGGCGTGGGGAAGAGCACCATCGGGCGGATCGTTGCCGAGCGGCTTGGGTTGCAATTTGTCGACACAGACCTCTTCGTCGAGAGCCGCTACCACACTACCATTTCATCAATGATCGGTTGCTGCGGGATCGACAAATTTCGCAAGAGAGAGCGAGTGGCTCTGCTGGAGCTGCTACAGGCCGAGGACACCCTCATCGCCACCGGCGGGGGGCTGCCGACCTGGGAGGATAATATGGATCGGATGCTGGCTCGCGGGCTGGTGGTCTACCTCCGCTCACCGCTTGATATCCTCGCCGACCGACTCTACAGCGTCCGAGCGACCCGACCGGCAGTAGCAGAGAAGACGCTTAGCGAGGTACGGGACTACCTCGAGGCGATCTCGCTGAAGAGAGACCCCTACTACTCCCGAGCGCATGTGGTGGTACCGATTGGTCACCTGCGGAGCGCGGAGGAGGAGCTCGAGGCGGCGGAGCTGGTCATAAGTGCAATCCGACGGTATCTGGAAGAGCATGACTGAGAAGGAAAAGAGGCAAAGTCTGACGAATCTCCTCAGCGGCTCCGCCCTGATCACGCCCGAAGTTGTGACGGAGTACATCCCGATGATGATCCGCACGATCTGGCATCAGGGTACCCCCTTTGACCTCCATACCCCGATCCGGAGAGGACTGCGACCCTCATCACCTATCGGGCGCTCCCCTGCCGGCTGCGCTCCCGTGGCGCTGGCACAGCTCCTCACCCGGCTGGCGGTAGAGCACAACTCCCGAAACCCTCTCTACCGCTCCCTCGAGCGGGTCTCCGCCCTCGATCCCGGGATCACCTCCACCGCTGCAGAGCGGGAGATGGCAGGCCGATTTCTCTCAGAGATAGGCGAAGCACTCTCGACGATCTACACGACCGACTTTGGGCTCACTTGGCCCTGGCGCATCCTCCTTCTCCTCAGGCGTATGGGCTTCAGCCGGGCGAGACTCCACTGGTGGGGGCTGAGAGGGACGATCGAGCAGAGCCTCCGAAGTGGATTACCTGTAATCCTCACCGCCGGGCGGGAGGACCTCACCTTCCACACCTGGCTCGTGGATGGACTCCTCCGCACGAGGGACACTCTCTACCTCCACTGCAACTTTGGCTGGGGCGGCAGAGCCAACGGCTACTACCGCTTCGGTCACTACGATGTCGCCGAGGGACCGCTCCTCCGCAGCCCTGAGGAGCGAAGGCTACCCCGCACCTCCACCGGACGATACCACCTCCTCCCCAGCGTCATCACCTTATGAAGCAGAAGGATAGTACGCTATACAGAGCTGAGGCACTTACACTGGGGACGTTTTTCTGTCTCTACGTGGCGCAGTCCATCCCCTCGAGCTTCCTCTCCACAGCACTGCAGGTGATGATGCGGGAGCAGCAGTTCTCCCTATCCTCCATCGGACTCCTCCAGCTGGTCAAGCTCCCATGGATCCTGAAGTTCCTCTGGGCACCCTTGGTGGACCGCCACTGCCTGACGGTGCGGGACTACAAGCGCTGCATCATCGTCTCGGAGGTGATCTACGCCGGACTGCTCTGCGCCATAGGTCTGCTGCAGGTGAGCACAGACATCTACCTGATCCTCGGGCTGATCATCCTGGCGCTGGTCGCCTCCGGGACACAAGACATCGCCACCGACTCGCTGGCAGCGCTGAGCTACGGAGGGCGCGACAAGAGTCTCGTTAATACGATGCAGTCCTCAGGAAGCTTCGCCGGCACACTGGTCGGTAGTGGACTTCTGCTGGTCGTCCTACATCGGTACGGCTGGCAGGTAGTCCTGCTCTGTCTGGCACTCTTCGTGCTGCTGGCGCTGGTACCCTTAGGGCTGGAGCGGCAGATTACCTTTGAGAAAAAAGACCCCAAGCGACGAGCCGGGATCGGTGACTTCGCCCTATTCTTTTCCCGCAAGGGGATCTGGCGCCAGGTGCTCTTCCTCCTGCTCTTCTATTCTGGGCTGATGGCGATACTGCCTATGCTGCGTCCGTGGTTGGTGGACCAGGGGTTTGATATGGGCTCCATAGGCATCCTGAGCGGACTGCTCGGCACCGGCACCGCCTTTGTCAGCTCCCTCGCCGCGGGCTTCGTCGTCCGTCGCATCGGGATCTATCGGGCGCGGAAGTACTTCGCCACACTGATCTTAGTCGCCACACTTTACTTCCTCATGCTGACACAGGTCGAGGTCAGCACGCTCCTCGTGAGTATCGGTGTGATGCTGCTGTGGGCGGCTTACGGGAGTGCAACGGTCGTCGTCTACGTCTCTTCCATGGAGACCCTACGAGAGGGTCGCGAGGGGACGGACTTCACGGTGCAGATCGTGATCACCCACCTCTGTGGCATGGGGATGGCGATCCTCGGTGGCGTGGTCGCAGACCACACGGGCTACAGTGGACTCTTTGCTCTTGCCGTGCTGCTGGCGCTCATCTCACTTATCTATATACATCTTGTCTTTAAGAATGAAAAATAGTGATACCCTCCTCGAGAAATACAATCAACCTGTCCCTCGGTACACCAGCTACCCGCCTGCCAATTTCTTCCACAGCATAGAGCCGAAGGACTTCCTCGCTGCCGTAGAGGCGTCCAATAGTGCCTCGGACAACCACGTCTCTTTCTACATCCACATCCCCTTCTGCCGCCAGTTCTGCCACTTCTGCGCCTGCAACTCCTACCCGATGGCTCGCCAGGATCGCATAGAGGCTTACGTGGAGGCGCTCCATAAAGAGATCGACCTGATCGCCACGCACCTCACACCGGGACGCAAGATCTCACAGATCCACTATGGCGGTGGCAGTCCCACTGCCATACCTGTCCACTACCTCCGCGAGCTCAATGAGCACCTCCTCTCCCTCATGGAGACGATCGACCGACCGGAGGTCGCGATCGAGTGCCATCCCGGTTACCTCGATGAGCATGCATGGGCAGAGCTGATCGACTGTCGCTTCAGTCGCTACAGTCTCGGGGTGCAGGACTTCGATGAGGAGGTGTTACGAATCGTCCACCGTGAGCCTCCACTCCTCCCCGTCAGTAAGATCGTGTCGATGCTGCACGACGCAGGGGCGACGGTCAATATGGATCTCCTCTTCGGTCTCCCACGCCAGACGGCGGAGAGCTTTGCGCGATCAGTCCGGATGGCGGCGGAGATCCATCCGGAGCGGATAGTCACCTTTAGCTACGGTCACGTGCCATGGGTACACAAGCGGCAGCTGATCTTAGAGCGAGCCGGACTCCCGGAGCCAGAAGAAAAACAAGCTATGTACCACCGCGCTGCCGACATACTCCACGGCGAGGGCTACAGATCTATCGGAATGGATCACTTTGTCCTCCCTTCCGACGAGCTCAGCATAGCGCTTGATGAGGGCCGACTGAGACGAAATTTCCAGGGGTACTGCACCCTCAGGACCACCGCACAGGTCTACGCTCTCGGTGTCACCGGCATCAGCCAGCTCGGCACCGCCTACGCTCAGAATGGTCGAGACATCACCGAGTACATCGACACCCTCAGTGCCGGGCAGCTCTACACCGAGAGAGGCTACCTGCTCTCCCCGCGGGAGCAGATCGTCCGTGAGGTGATCGAGACGCTGATGTGCAACTACCGCCTGAGGTGGAGTGAAGTGGCTGAGCGGCTCGGCACCACCATAGAGGAGACTATGCAGGCCGTAGTATACGATCGGAACAAGCTGCACGAGATGGCAGCTGACGGACTGATGAGGCTGACCCCTGAGGGGATCGAGTTGCCTATCGGCTCGCCCTACGTGCGGTACGTTGCCGCCTCACTCGACCCCTTGATGCAGCAGACGGATAAGCGCTTTTCCAAGCCGGTGTGAGCAGGCTCTTTCCTTAGTGGCAGTGGTGCCGATTATTCCTAACTTTGCTCTCAGACAAAACCAAACTCATCGCAACAAAACCTTATGTCAGAGTATTACATACTGAACGGATCTGAGCAGCAAGGACCATACACCATCGACCAACTTAGGGGGAGAGTGACCCCACAGACCTATGTGTGGAGAGAGGGACTTGCCGACTGGGTCCAGGCGATCAACCTCCCTGAGCTCTCCGCTGTACTCCTACCCGAGGGATCCGTGTCGCCGTCCGGCGTCGTCAAGCCCAAGGACTATCTCGTGGAGTCGATCCTGGTCACACTCTTCTGCTGCATGGTCTTCGGGATCCTCGGGATCGTCTACTCGGTGCAGGCGAATAGTGCTTTCTCGAGCGGAAACATCACGGCGGCTAACGATTTTTCCGCCAAGGCGAAGCAGTGGGTCACCTACGGCTTCTGGTGCGGTATTGCCATAGTGGGGATCTACGCCATCCTGGCGCTGATGGGTGCCCTGTCCAGCATTAGCCTGACCTCCATTAGCGAGTTCTGAGATGCGCCGACGAGTAGGGTTGATCCTGATCGTCGTACTCCTCGCAGGGATTGCCGTCGTCTACAAGTACCTCGACCCCTCTGTGGTGCCGATCTTCCCGAGGTGTCCCTTTCGGCTACTGACGGGGTACCTCTGCCCGGGATGTGGCTCACAGCGAGCGATCCATCATCTCCTCAATCTCGACCTCCCCGGCGCCTGGCGGATGAATCCTCTCCTCGTCATCGCTCTACCCTATCTCCTCCTCGGGCTGATCCTGAAGCCTCTGTCTCACCATAACGGTAGAGGTACCCGGCTCTACGACCAGCTCTACGGCTACCGGGCATCCGTTGTGGCACTCGTGGTGATCGTCCTCTTCTGGATCGGTCGAAACATCGTGGCGTGACCCATTGGAGAGGACAAATCGCTCCACTACAAGGTTTAGTGACAGACCACAAGACTATTTAACGGCGAAAATTTGGCTTGCTGACTATTATATCAGACATTTGTGGGACATAATGTTTCACTAAATAAGCAAGATCATGAAAGTAAAGAATATTCTTATCGCCACGATGGCACTCATCGGTCTCACCCTCTTCGCATCTTCGTGCAAGGAGGAGGACGAAAATATCCCGGACAATGCTTCATCACTCGCCAATACCACGTGGGTGGCAGAGGTAAAGGACAATAAGACCGACATCGACCCCGTGGCATGGATCCTCACCTTTGATGGCAACAACCGCTTTACCCTCACGAGCAAGGCGGGTAATCTGGGAGCCATATCTCGTAATGGCACCTACATCTACAAGCACCCCAAGGTAACTCTCAGCCTCGACAAGGCGTGGGACGCACAGCCGGGAGTCCTCTCTTTTGACCTCACCAGGACCTCAGAGGAGACGCTCACAGGCTACCTCTTCACCAAGAAGGTTAAGGTCAACTTCACAAAGGAGAAGAAATAACCTCCTCCCATCTCACCATAAGCACTGCCGGCACTCAGTCGGCAGTGCTTTTTTGTACCCAAGAGTAGGAAAAAAGTCGTACGTTTGGGGAGATCATCCCATATAAAGAATGCATTATGAGTGAAAAGAAAACCATCGAGCTGGTGGCGAGAGCCACCTCGGAGACCGAATGTCGCACAGAGATCAAGGTTCGGCAATTTGTATTTCATACCGATGAACCGACCAACGAAGGCGGGACCGATAAGGCTGCCAATCCGGTCGAGGTACTCCTCGGCGCTCTCGCCGGCTGCGTCAATGTCGTCGCCCATCGTGCCGCCGAGCGCATCGGCATAGAGCTGCGGAGCCTTCGCCTGACGGTCATCGGCGAGCTGGAGCCTGAGCTGGGACCGACTATCCGGAGGATCGACATCCGTATGGAGGCAGACCTCGAGGCCGATGCCGACCAGAAGCGTCGCTGGCTGGAGATGACCGAGGCGCACTGCCCGATCGCCCAGACTCTCATCCAGGGCACCGAGGTTCACCTCGACTTGGTCAAGAAGCAGCGGGACATCTGCTGCTGAGAGAGTCCCCCTTTGCCCCTAGTATCGGGAAAAGATAATCGGTCTGTCCACCCCCTGTTATGCTCCCCAGGGGTGACGCATTTGAGCATTGGTGTAATCATATACCCAGGGGGCTCATCCGAGAGGCACCCGAAGGGTGCTCGCTCCATAGGCATCGGTCATCCGCGAAGCGGTGAC
>OJMA01000071.1_pt1 | contig 46506 bp, 33 predicted proteins | sample 1596921 | NCBI WGS metagenome assembly OJMA01 (sample SAMEA3904682, study PRJEB24821) | metagenome | biome: Builtin; feature: hospital; material: surface | place: USA | collected 2013-06-06
CCGGTCTAAAAAACGATGATCCCTCCGGGGCTTCGCCCCTGCGGGATCGGCAGGCAGTAGCAGCAGGGCGGGGATCAGTCGACAGGATTGCACAGCGACACAGGGATTATCACTTCTTTGCTTTAAAGCTCAAATGCGTCACCCCTGTTATTCTCTCGGAGCAGGTCGAGGGGTGTGGGCGATTATTAGTACCTTTGACCTAAGGAAAAACAGAATCGCATTCATTTCGACTTATGACTCATACGGCTAAAGGTTCTGCTCGTAGAGAGCAGGAGAAGGAAGAGGAGGTGGTGCTCGACTTCAGCACCCTCAAGTGGCAGGGCGCTCGTCTCGATCCGATCAAGGAGCACTTGGTCAATCAGATCGACCTGATCTCCAAGGCTCCCGGCGACAGCAGCGCACGGATCGCACGGCTGCTCTCACGTCGGCTGGAGATCGACGAGGACGAGCTTCTCATCACCGACGGTGGTGATGGTGCGGTTCGGCTGATCGCCGATGCACATCGCGGGGCACGCTCGCTGATCCTTCCGCCTACCGGGATGGAGTTTCGCCAAGCGCTTCACCACGCCGGGCACGAAGTGACGGAGGCACCTGAGGGGACACAGCTCTCGGATCTGGTGACAGATGGGATCGACTTCGTCTGGCTCTCCGTGCCCAACAATCCGGACGGCAAGGTCTACCGCCACAGAGATCTCCTCTCGCTCCTCAAGAAGCATCCCGACACCACGATCATTGTCGACCTCTCTATGCGGAAGTATGTCCTCGAGGAGACGCTGAAGGAGTCGGACATACAGAAGTACCCCAATCTCGTGGTACTCTCGTCCTTCTCCCGCGCCTACAACCTCGCCGGGCTCTGCGTCGGCTATATCTGCGCCCGACCGGACTTCATCAACGGTCTCAGGGAGGACTACGTCCCGACGGGGATCAGTTCGCTTGCGCTGGAGGCGGTTCACTATGTGCTAGTACATCCTGCTTCCTTCACGATTCCCATACGTAAGTGGCTGAGGGACGCACGACTGCTCGCCAAGGAGATCGACAAGATCGAGGGATTTGAGAGCAAGCTCAGTGATGCCCCATTCTTCCTCGTAGAGTGCAGCAGTCCCGCTCAGCAGGTGGCGGAGTACCTGCTCAAGGAGCACCACATCCTCGTCGGCACAGCAGCCAAGGGGATCGACATCCATGGCAACGAAATTCGCATTGCCCCCCTCCCCCATCAGGCGGAGAACGACGCCCTCATCGAGGGACTCAGAGGCTGGGCAGAGGCAGACCACGCCACACTCTAAGTCGACGATATTGATTTCATCATGAGTGTGCACCCCGATCGTAAGGCTAGACCTTAGGCGGAAGAGGGTGCACACTCTTTTTTACCCCCATACCACAGAGCCCATGAGACACCCAGCGATCACTTTCACCCTTCTTCTCCTCTTCCTATCGAGCTGTCGGCTCGGAGGTAAGTCGTCCGACTACCCCACCCTGCTCCCGATGCCCGAGGAGGTGGTCTGGCAGGATGGTGGCGTGGTGCCGCTCACCAAGGGGCACACGATTGTCCTCCCCTCGGCGGACGAGCGAAACCGCATCCTCGTCGAGGGGCTCAATGCGGACCTCAGCATGGCGGGGCTGCCCACGCTGGAGCTGACGCCGGAGTACACCTACGGGTCAGTCGTCTGCACGATAGACGCCAAGGAGCTGACCACGCCGGGAGCCTACACCCTCTCCGTCAAGCGAGGCGGCATCCGGATCACTGCTGCCGATGAGGATGGGATCGGCTATGCCCTACAGACGCTTCGGCAGCTGATCCTGCCGACAGGGATCCCTACGGTGGAGATTAAGGACAAGCCACGGCTCGAGTACCGCGGACTGATGCTCGACGAGAGCCGCCATTTCTTCGGTGTGGAGGAGGTGAAAAAGTTGCTCAATGAGATGCAGCGGTACAAGCTCAATCGGCTCCACTGGCACCTCACTGATGCCGGTGGCTGGCGCTTGGAGATCAAGAGCCGCCCCCGGCTCACTGAGCGGACCGCCCATCGCACAGAGAGTGACTGGGTGAAGTGGTGGATAGAGGGCGACCGGCGCTATGCGAAGGAGGAGACGCCAGGTGCCTACGGAGGGTACTACACCCAGGAGCAGGCACGGGAGATCGTTGACTATGCTGCCGCCCGAGGCATCACGGTGATCCCGGAGATCGAGATGCCGGGCCACAGTGAGGAGGTGCTGCACGCTTATCCGATGCTGAGCTGCAGCGGGAGAGCTCGGCGGGGAGAGAGTGACTTTTGCATCGGAAATCCGATGAGCTACCAGTTCCTCCGCGATGTCCTAAGCGAGGTTTACGACATTTTCCCCTCCACCTTCATCCACCTCGGCGGGGACGAGGCGGGCAAGCAGGCGTGGAAGAGCTGTCCCAAGTGCCGCGAGGTGATGCGCCGTGCAAAGCTCAAGGACGTGGATGAGCTGCAGAGCTACTTCATCCACCGCATGGGCGAGATGATCGAGCAGGACGGCCGCCACTTCATCGGCTGGGACGAGATCCTCGAGGGAGGCTTGGCACCCGGTGCGATCGTAATGTCATGGAGGGGCATGGAGGGCGGACTCCGTGCTGTCCGCAGCGGGCACCAGGTGATCATGACCCCCAGCCCGCAGTGCTACCTCGACTACTATCAGGAGGACCCGCTCTCCGTGGACTACGAGAGCAACGAGGGCTACTGCGACCTCGCCCAGACCTACGCCCTCGACCCGGTGCCGGAGGAGCTCTCCCTCGATGAGCGTGAGCTGGTGCTGGGAGTGCAGGGAAATATGTGGACCGAGTATGTCAAGACGAATGATGCACTGGAGTATAAGATATTCCCACGCCTACTCGCCATCGCCGAGATCGGCTGGACGCCACAGCAGAAGCGGTCGTGGGAGGACTTCCGCATACGGATCAATCGGCACATCCCACTGCTCCACGAGCGGGGCATACAGTCATATGATCTGACCAATGGACTTCGGTCCGAGACCGAGGTCGACCAGGATGCCGGTCTCACCCGCGTTCGCTGGACCACGGAGCTAGATCCCTGCGAGATGAGGTATCGAGTCGATGGCAAGGTCCCCGAGATGAGTGACCCGAAGATCGGGGAGGACGAGACGATCGAGGTGCGTGACAGCGCTGACATCGTGGTCCGGCAGTTCCGCAACGGCGAGCCGGTAGGCGATCCCGTCACGCTCCGGGTGGATCACCACCGCGCCATAGGCAAACCGATAAAGTGGGAAACGCCCGTGGAGGGCAAGTATGACGGTGGGGGCTTTGAGACCGTCCTGACGGACGGCTACCGCGGGTCAGTCTCCTTTGGCGACGGACGCTGGTACGGCAACATCGTCACCCCATCTAATATCGGCATACTCGACATGGGCGAGGAGACACTGATCAGTAAGGTCGCCACCCGCTGCATGCACAATACCATCCCGGGGATCTACGCACCGGAGTGGGTAGAGCTCTCGGTCAGCAGCGATGGCGAGGAGTGGACGGTGGTGGATCGCATCGAGTCCACGCTCGATCCGACGGACCGCAAGCTACGCTTCGAGACCTTCACCTTCTACCCCCGCACCACCTGCCGCTACCTCAGGATCCAGTACGAGGAGGCGCAGCGGGGGAAGTTCCTATTCGCTGATGAGCTGGTGGTCTGGTAAGAGAAGCGTGCGAAGTGAGTACCTTAAGACTTGAGACTACCAACTTTTTCCTCTAAATTTGCCACAGAATAAAACTACAAAACTTATATACAAAATCAACACATGAGTAACCACTTTCTTACCCTCCTCTCCGGAGTGATGAGTCTCGCCGCAGTAGCGATACTCCCCGGTAGAGCGCAGGATGCATCGCAGCAGACCCCTCCGCTGCCGATCGACAAGGACGTGCGGATGGGCAAGCTCGACAACGGGCTCACCTACATCATTCGTCACAACGAGAAGCCCAAGGAGAGAGCCCACTTCTACATCTCACAGCGCGTCGGTAGCGTCCTCGAGGAGGATACCCAGCGCGGTCTCGCTCACTTCCTTGAGCACATGGCCTTCCAGGGTAGCAAGAACTTCCCCGGCAAGGGCATGATCGACTATCTAGAGAAGAATGGTGTAAAATTTGGCTCCAACCTCAATGCCTACACCGCCATCGATGAGACAGTCTACCAGATCATGAACGCCCCGACGACGAATCAGAACTTCGTCGACTCCTGCCTCCTGATCCTCCACGACTGGAGTGGCTACCTCGACCTCACCGATGAGGAGATCGACAACGAGCGCGGTGTGATCCAAGAGGAGTGGCGCACGAGAGACAACGGCTCCATGCGCGCCCTCGAGCAGTTGCTTGCCTCAGCCTTCCCCGAGGATCACCGCTACGGACACCGCCTGCCGATCGGCACGATGGATGTCGTGATGCACTTCCCCTACGATGCCCTCCGAAGCTACTATCACAAGTGGTACCGTCCTGACCTCCAAGCGATCATCGTCGTCGGAGACATTGATGTGGACCACGTAGAGGCGCAGATCAAGAAGACCTTCTCCTCCATCCCGATGCCGGAGAATCCTGCCGAGCGTGTCTACTTCGGCGTACCGGATCGTCCTGAGCCCAAGGCTGTAGTGATCACTAATCCTGAGGTGACAGGTACCCAGGTGAGCATTAATCAGACCTACGATGCGATGCCGAAGGAGCTCAAGGGTACCGCCGTTGGCTTCCTCAATGACTTCATCTCCAATGTCATCAGTCAGCTCTTCGCCAACCGCTTCGACGAGATCCTCGAGCAGCCCAATGCGCCCTTCCTACAGGCCTCTGTCGGCATCGGATCCTTCATCGTCTCCCAGACGGAGGATGCCTTCCAAGCCGATGTGGTCGCCGAGGAGGGCAAGTACGCCCGTGCCCTTGAGGCGCTGACCGCCGAGCTGGCACGTGCCCGCAAGTACGGCTTCACCGAGGGTGAGTACAGCCGTGTGATCAAGAAAGTCCTCGCCGACTTCGACAACGGGGTCAAGGAGAAGAAGAACAGGACCAACGAGGACTACGCCATTGAGTACTCCGCATACTTCACCCGCGGCGGCTACATCCCCGGCATTGAGACCGAGGCTATGCTCGCTCAGCAGATGGCTCAGATGATCAACGTCCAGGCGATCAATCAGCAGCTGGCACAGATGATCCCCGAGCAGGCGGGTCAGAATTTCTTCATCTACATTATGGCTGTAGAGAAGGACGGACTCACCTACCCGACTCCCGAGGAGCTGCTCGCAGAGTTTGACAAGGGGATGAAGCAAGAGGTGGAGCCCTACAAGGAGACCGTCTCCTCCGAGAGCCTGATGGAGCAGCTGCCTCAGCCCGGCTCTGTCGTAGCCACCAAGGCTGACCAGGCATTCAAGTCCACCAAGTGGGAGCTCTCCAATGGCATCAGCGTCTACCTCCTCCCTACCGACTATGCCGACAATGAGATCAACGTCCGTGCCGTCAGCCCCGGCGGTATCGTCCGTGAGGATCCGAGGGACATCAACGTCCGCGCCGTCAATGACTTCGCCGGCGTAGGTGGCTATGGCGGTCACACGCCCAATCAGATCGAGAAGATCCTTACCGGGCGCAAGGTCTCCGTCTCCGCCTCCGTCGGTCGCACCAGCGAGTCGATCTCAGGTTACGCTGCCAAGAGCGACGCTGAGCAGCTCTTCCAGGCGATCCACCTCATCACCACCGACCTCCGTAAGGACACCGCACTCTACAGTGCTGCCCGCGACCGTCAGGTAGCGATGATGGAGGCTGCTAAGAGCAACCCCACCCAGACCGTACTCCGCGACTCACTCCCCTCCATGATCTATGGAGGCAATCCTGAGGCGCTCCCTCTCACCATCGACCAGATCAAGTCACTCGACTACGATAAGATCCTGGAGACTTATAAGAGCCGATTCTCCGACATGGGCGACTTCACCTTCTTCATCGTAGGTGACTTCGAGCCCGACTCCATCAAGCCTCTCGTAGAGCGCTACATCGCCACCCTGCCCAATACCGCCCGCGGCGAGACCTGGCAGCGTGAGCTCGCTCTCCCGATGGCTAATCAGTCCCGCAACAATCACTTCACCTACGAGGTGAGCACGCCCTCTGTCTTTGTCATCGACATGCTGATCAAGGACAACCCCACCTACGACCTCAAGAACGCCATCATGGCAGACCTCCTCAGCTCGATCCTCGACCAACAGTACCTCGTCTCCATCCGTGAGGAGGAGGGCGGCACCTACGGCGTCTCCGCCATCGGCTCCGAGGACGAGTTCCCCACCCCCACCTCTCAGATGATGATCGTCTTCCAGACCAATAAGGAGCAGGCCGAGCACCTCAATCAGAGGGTCAAGGACGAGATGAAGGAGATGGTCGACAAGGGTATGAATCAGGAGTTCTTCGACAAGGCTGTCCTCAATATGAAGAAGCAATTCGACGAGAACCAGCACAAGAACAACTACTGGATGAGCCAGCTGGAGATGCAGGTACTTCGTGATCGGAATACCGATGAGAAGTTCCTTGAGACGCTCAACAGCATCACCATCGAGGATGTCCGCCAGTACCTCAAGAACATCATGACCGACAATACCTACCTCGAGATGATCGCCATTGGGGAGCCCGCAGCCAAGGAGGCTGCCGCTACACCCGCCGCCTGATCCTGCGAGGATACACTCACCTAATAAGTCACTGAGCCACAGTGGGGCGGATGCTCCACTGTGGCTCTCTTTTTACCCCCTTCACCCTAGCTCATATCTGTTACCATTAATAGTTTTTCGCCTGTACCGTAACGGTATCGACACAAGTCCTTCATAGGATCTACACAGACTCTTATCCGGAATGTCACAGGAGATTAATCGGTAGGTAATAACGCTTTGCCACCTTTGCGGTGGAAAATAATCAAGAAGATATACTCTTACAGTAATGAAGGCTTACCGTATCACACTCCTGGCGATCATGACCTGCAGCACGGCTGTGGCGACTGTGATCCCCACTCTCGGAAGCAACCATCTTATCTCCACCCTTACTGAGCCCGAGGGCGAGACCGCCGGAGGCATACTCCACGGCGTCATCACAGACGGCACTACCAAGGAGCCGCTTATGGGTGCCACGATTCGTCTTGAGGGCACCTCCTTCGGTGGCTACACCGACATGGATGGGAAGTTTACCATCACGGGGATCCCTAAGGGAGTCTACACCGTGGTCATCTCCTACGTCTCTTACAAGACTGAGCGGATACCCAATGCCGTGATAGAGCCGGGGCAGCGCGCCACGCTCGACTTCACCCTCCACCCCGACGATGAAGTGCTGGAGGAGGTGGTGGTGACGGCAAAGGCCAATCGCGAGTCGGAGAATATGCTCCTCCTTGAGCAGAAGCGCGCCCTCATTGCGATAGAGGCGATCGGCGCCATGGAGCTGGATCGCAAGGGGATCTCCAATGCCGAGGCAGCCGTACAGCAGGTCTCCGGGATCTCCAAGCAGGAGGGGGTGAAGAACGTCTTCGTCCGCGGCCTCGCCGACCGGTACAATAGCACCTACCTCAATGGCTTCCCCATCCCCTCGGATGACCCGGAGTACAAGAATATCTCGCTCGACATCTTCGATACCGATATGATCCAGAATATCGGTGTCAGTAAGGCCTTCAGCTCCACCCGAGGCGGTGACGTGGGCGGTGCAGCGATAGACATCAAGTCCAAGCAGCTGCAGGGCGACCACCTCCTCTCTATCGGAGCCGGCGTGGGGGGCAATGCGACACTCCTCGGTCGCGACACCTTCCTCCGTCAGGACGGGGTCAGCTACTTTGGCTTCGCCAATCGGACCCAGCCGGACAGAGACCTCTTTTCAGGATACAATACCGACATTAAGAGTGGCGTGAGCGAATACCCGTTTGTCAATAAGCTCCAGCCGGTCAAGGTACAGTTTCCGGTGGATCACAACTTCAATTTCTCTCTCGGGAAACAGCTGGACTTCGGCTCCACGACACTGGATCTCCTGCTTGTCGGTCGTCACACAGTCGGCTACTCCTACTCGAACCGTCTCACGAGGCGCTTCACCACTACCCTTGCCCCTGGAGACAACGACCTGTGGTACACCAACCTCGAGGGTCCTATGTACAGTACCGACATACGGCAACTCCTGCTGGGGGACGCCGCTCTGACGATAGGCGAGAGACACACCATACGGTACACCGGGCTGCTGATCCACTCCTCCAAGCAATTTGTCGCCTCTGTCATGGGACAGGATCATAACCTCAATCAGGACGGGTCGAGCTATGTGACCCCTGAGGGAGACCCGATCGCTGAGGGGAACGATCCCATTGAGCTCCACCGCATCAGCCAGATCCGCCAGCAGAATAATGATAACCGCCTACTTACCAATCAGCTCGACTCCGACTGGAAGCTCACAGACGGACTGAGTCTCAATGTCGGTGCAGCGGTCAATATCCTGCAAGCCTATGAGCCGGACCGTCGCCGACTCTATGCGATGCTCACCAATGGCGGATGGATCCCCGATTGGTCGATCAACAACGACCGCTTCTTCTCTCACCTGAGGGAGAATGACTACAATGTCAAGGCCTCACTGGAGTGGACCTTTGCTCCCGAGTCCTTCCTCACCATTGGGTACAAGGGGCGCTTCATCGACCACAAGTTCAGCTCAGTCGCCTACAACCTCATGACTACGCCAGATAGGGGCATGGATGGTCGGGCCTTCCGAGAGATGAACTGGGATAATATCTACAACCTCGAAACCCTCCGCAATAGGGATAGCGGCGTCAAGCCCTTCTCCAACATCCAGCTCAATAACAATGAGTGGTACGAGGCGATCAAGCGCGTACACGCCACCTATATGGACGCAGTATGGAGAGCCACGGACGCCCTGACGCTCCAGGGGGGACTGCGGGTGGACCTCCTCACTCAGAAGGTCTCCACAGGAGACAATACCGACATCCCCACCAGCGTAGTCTACGCCGGTGACGATCCCGACAAGGCGAGCATGAAGCCCCTGATCCTCCCGAGTGCCAACATCCGCTACGACATCAGTGACCAGCATACCCTCCGACTGAGTGCCTCCAAGAGCTACTCCATGCCGCGCTTCAAGGAGGTCTCCTCCTACCGGTACGTAAGTATCGACTTCGCCAGTCAGGGCTACTCCAAGGTGCGCTTCTCCGAGCTCTACAACGTCGATCTGAAGTACGACTGGTACTTCTCCCCCTCAGAGCTCCTCACCGTCACCGCATTCTACAAGCACATCAAGGACCCTCTCTCGAGGATCTACCAGGGCGGCACCGGCAACATCCTCCAGTACGCCAACCCCTCTGACAAGGCTGAGGTGGCCGGTCTCGAGGTGGAGCTGAGGAAGGACCTCCTCAATACCTACGACATAGCCACAGAGCAGCGCCATAAGGTGAGCCTCGGACTCCGCGGCTCCTACCTCTACTCCGATATGATGCTGGACCTCCACCCGACCTATGAGAAGAGGGAGCGCACCCGACTCGAGGGCGCCTCGCCCTGGCTCGCCAATGCCGACCTCACTTATACCTACTCCACAGCACGCAACAGCTACACGGGGACGGTCCTCTTTGACTACTTCAGCGACCGCATCCACACCTACGGTACCGTGGGGGAGAATGAGAATGGCATCATCGAGAAAGGGGTTGCCAAGCTGGACCTCGTCGGCGAGGCCTCCCTCGGCAAGCACTTCAGCATCAAGCTCAAGGCGAATAATCTCATCAACAGCCCCTTCCGCAAAGTGGAGGTCCCCGGCACCGCTCTCCAGAGAGCGTATGCAAGGTACTACGAGGATCACCCCTCCGAGACCGCACCACACGAGCCGGACGCACCGCAGGTCCTCTCGGAGTACCGCAAGGGAGTCAGCTTCAGCATCAGCATAGGATATAAGTTCTAATGAATCAATAATCACCCAATATCAAATAGGAAAAGACAATGAAAGCACTTACCAGAAGCATCGCCCTCCTCATGATGGGGATCGCCACGCTTAGCCTTGCCACCTCCTGCAAGGAGGATGACAAGAAGAAGCCTGAGGAGAAGACGGAGCAGACCTCCCTCAAGGGTACTATCTCCGCCGATCGCACCCTCGACGCTAAGGTCGCCTACACCCTCGACGGCAGCCTGATCGTCAAGGAGGGCGCCACCCTCACCATCCCCGCCGGGACGGTCATCACCTCGGAATCGGGATTTGACAAGTACATCCTCGTCGCACAGGGAGGTAAGATCAATATCCTCGGCACCGCCGATAAGCCCGTCACCCTCACCGCTAAGGACAAGAAGGCCGGTGCCTGGGGCGGACTGATCATCAATGGCTATGCGCCCCTCACCTCGAGCCAGAAGACCTTCCCCACGGAGATCAATCCTGAGTATCCGTACGGTGGCGACAACCCCGCTGACAACTCCGGTACCATCACGTACCTCAAGCTGGAGTACTGTGGTGCCAATAAGAATGACGACGTGGAGCACAATACCCTTACCCTCAACGGCGTCGGCAGCGGCACGAAGATCTCCAATATCTTCGCCTACATGGGCGCAGACGACGGCGTAGAGTTTTTCGGCGGTACGGTGAGTGTCGACAACTTCCTCTCCGTCAATATGGATGACGATATGTTTGACGTCACCCAGGGCTGGAGCGGTAAGCTCACCAATGCCTACGGTGTCTGGGAGGATGGTCTCGTAAGTACCGAGGCTGACCCGCGCGGCGTCGAGGTGGACGGCAATCACGACGGCAACCACCCCGATGATACCCACCAGTCTGACTTCACGATCGAGAATATCACCATCCTTCTTGCTCAGCAGCCCTCTGATCAGAAGGGACACTACGCCAACGACGTTTTCAAGATTCGTCGTGGCGCCACCGCCAAGATCATCAATGCCCTCGTGAAGGGTCAGGGTCAGGCAGAGAACTTCATCAACACCACCGACAAGAAGGGCAACGGCACCCTCACCATCACCTACAACAATCAGCTCACCACCCCCGTCCTCGGTCAGCTGATCAAGTGCAAGGATGCGAAAGAGGTAAACGCCACCGAGGACAAGAGCCTCAAGGGCTGCGACCCTGCCATCTTCGCATGGACGGGATACAAGTTCCCCGACGTGAAGTCTGAGAGTCTCAAGGGCGACATCGCCAAGGATATGACGCTCAATGCCTCTGTCGCCTATATGCTGGATGGTCCTCTCTTCGTGAAGAAGGGCGCCACCCTCACCATCCCCGCCGGCACCGTCATCACCGCCGGTCAGGGATTTGACAAGTACATCCTCGTGGAGCAGGGTGCCAAGATTATGGTCAAGGGTACCGCAGAGAAACCCGTCATCATGACCGGTACGGAGAAGAAAGCCGGCTCCTGGGGTGGACTGATCATCAACGGCTACGCACCACTCACCTCCAGCCAGAAGACTTTCCCCACGGAGATCAATCCGGAGTACCCCTACGGCGGCGACAAGGTCGAGGACAACTCCGGATCCATTGAGTACCTTATCCTCGAGTACTGCGGTGCCAATAAGAATGACGACACCGAGCACAACAGCCTTACCCTCAATGGCGTCGGCAGTGGCACCAAGATCGCCAACGTCTTTGCCTATATGGGTGCGGACGACGGTGTCGAGTTCTTTGGTGGATCCGTCTCTGTGGAGAACTTCCTCTCCGTGGACGTGGACGACGATATGTTTGACGTCACGCAGGGCTGGAGCGGTAAGCTCACCAATGCCTACGGCGTCTGGAGGGATGGGCACGTCAGCACCGAGTCAGACCCGAGAGGCATCGAGGTGGACGGCAACCATGACGGCAACCACCCCGGCGATAGCCACCAGTCCAACTTCGTGATGGAGAATGTCACCATCGAGCTGGCACAGGCTCCCTCGGGGGATAAGGGTCACTACGCCAACGATGTCTTCAAGATCCGTCGCGGTGCCACCGCCAAGATCATCAACGCCCTCGTCAAGGGGCAGGGGCAGGCGGAGAACTTCATCAACACCACCGATAAGAAGGGCAACGGCACCCTCACCATCACCTACAACAATCAGCTCACTACCCCTGTCTTCGGCAAGCTGATCAAGTATGGTGCAGAGAGTGAGGTCAATGCCACCGAGGACAAGAGCCTCAAGGGCTGCGATACCGCCCTCTTCGGCTGGACCATGTACGACTTTGAGAAACACACATACAATCGTAAGTAAGAGAAAAAGGAAAGCAGAAGAATAGGCATAGATCCATTCATACTGTAAGATAAAAGGAGTCCGGAGGTCGTGTCTCGTGAGAGATACGGCCTCCATTTTTACTGCCCCCACGTCCCCGCCGAGCGGCTAATCTATCCGAAAGCTTCAGCGGTGCAAATATACAACCTCCGTCAGACGAGGTTGTCTCTCTGTGTCTCTTTCTGTCTCCTCCCGACCAAAAATGCAGACTATGAGACTCTCCACTTGCAAAGCCTAGACCCCTTAAAAGCCCTGAGGACCCGGGGCGAGGCGTCCGGGCAGTCGGCGAAAAGTGGTACCTTTGTGACCTATATAATATAAGGTATACAGATCATGAGTCAGGATAATAGTCACTTCAAGCGAACTCTCATCACCGCCGCGCTGCCCTACGCCAATGGGCCAGTGCACATCGGTCACCTCGCCGGCGTCTACGTGCCGGCAGACATCTACGCCCGTTACCTGAGACTGCGCGGACGGGAGGTGCTCTTTGTCTGTGGCTCCGATGAGCACGGTGTGCCGATCACCCTTCAGGCCAAGAAGCGGGGCATCTCCCCGCAGGAGGTGGTCGACCAGTTCCACGGAATCATCAAGAAGTCCTTTGAGGACTTCGGGATCTCTTTCGACATCTATTCCCGCACCTCGTCCAAGACCCACGAGGAGACGGCATCCGCCTTTTTCCGCAAGCTCTATGATGACGGGAAGTTTATCGAGCAGACGACCGAGCAGTACTACGATGAGGAGGCGGAGGAGTTCCTCGCCGACCGATACATCGTCGGCACCTGCCCCCGATGTGGCAATGAGGAGGCGTATGGCGATCAGTGCGAGAAGTGCGGCTCTGAGCTGAGCCCGGACGAGCTGATCAACCCCCACTCCAAGCTGAGCGGCGCCACCCCGGTGAAGCGCCCGACGACCCACTGGTACCTCCCGCTCAATGACTATCAGGACTGGCTCTCCAAGTGGATCCTCGAGGAGCACAAGGAGTGGCGCCCCAACGTCTACGGTCAGTGCAAGAGCTGGCTCGATATGGGGCTGAAGCCTCGCGCTGTGAGCCGCGACCTCTCGTGGGGCATCCCGGTGCCGGTCGAGGGGGCTGAGGGGAAAGTGCTGTACGTCTGGTTTGACGCCCCGATCGGCTACATCTCCAACACCCGTGAGCTGCTCCCCGACAGCTGGGAGACATGGTGGAAGGACTCCTCGACGAGGCTGATCCACTTCATCGGGAAAGACAATATCGTCTTCCACTGCATCGTCTTCCCCGCCATGCTTAAGGCTGAGGGCTCCTTTATCCTCCCCGACAATGTGCCCTCCAATGAGTTTCTCAATCTCGAGGGCGACAAGATCTCGACCTCCAAGAACTGGGCCGTCTGGCTCAATGAGTACCTCGAGGACTTCCCCGGCAAGCAGGACGTCCTGCGCTATGTGCTGACCGCCAATGCTCCGGAGACCAAGGACAACGACTTCACGTGGGAGGACTTCAAGTCCCGCAACAACAGCGAGCTGGTAGCCATCCTCGGCAACTTCGTCAATCGCGCGATGGTGCTCACGGGGAAGCACTTTGACGGAAAGGTGCCTGCCGCCGAGCTGACGGACGAAGACAAGGAAGTGCTCAGCAAGATGAGGGAGATCCGCGAGGAGACCGCCCGCCTGCTGGAGGACTTCCACTTCCGTGACGCTCAGCGTACCGCCATGGAGCTGCCCCGACTGGGGAATAAGTACCTCGCCGACCTCGAGCCGTGGAAGGTGATCAAAACAGACCGCGAGCGTACCGGGACGATCCTCAACGTAGCCCTCCAGATCGCCGCCAATAGTGCGCTGCTCCTCGAGCCCTTCCTCCCCTTCTCGATGGCGAAGCTCCGCCGTATGCTCGCTATGGACGAGCAGGTCGACTGGGAGGCGATCGGTGAGACTGATCTCCTCAGGGCGGGTCACCAGCTGGGGAAGACGGAGCTGCTCTTCGAGAAGATCGAGGACGATCAGGTCGAGGCGCAGAAGCAGAAGCTCCTCGCTGCCAAGGCTGCCACACTGGCAGCCAAGGAGGCAGAGGCAGCGGCTCATCTATCTGTGGATCCGATCGATGAGGAGATCCCCTTCGATGACTTTGAGAAGATCGATATCCGTGTCGCCACCGTGCTGGAGTGCGAGAGGGTGCCGAAGTCCAAGAAGCTCCTTCGCTTCAAGCTCAATGATGGTCTCGGCGGTCGACAGATCCTCTCCGGACTTGCCGGCTACTACGAGCATCCCGAGGAGCTGGTAGGCAAGCAGGTACTCTTCCTTGCCAATATCGCCGGCCGCAAGATGATGGGGCTGGAGAGCAACGGTATGATCCTGAGCGCTGTAGAGCCCGATGGCACGCTCTCCGTAGTGACCACCTCCAAGGAGGTTCGCCCGGGCAGCCGACTCTCGTAATCATGTCCTCGACAGCCCTTCTCCTCTCCGGCGGTGTCGACAGCTCCGTCGCGATGGTTCGTCTCCTCGAGCAGGGGATAAGGCCTGACCTCTTCTACATCCGCATCGGGGCGAAGGAGGAGGGGTACGCCGGCTGTCCGGCAGAGGATGATGAGGTGATCGTCCGGATCTTGGCGCGGAAGTACGATCTCCCACTCGAGATGATCGATCTCCACCGGGAGTACTGGGACCATGTGGTCGGGTACCTGCTGGAGTCGGTGCAGAGGGGGCTGACGCCCAATCCGGATATGATGTGCAATAGGTGGATCAAGTTTGGCGCCTTTGACAGCTACACCGGATCCACCTACGACCACATTGCGACGGGACACTATGCCCGCAAGAAGACGATCGACGGACGAGATTACCTCGCCACAGCGGTCGACCCGGTGAAGGATCAGACCGACTTCCTTGCCCAGATCACCTACCCGCAGCTCCATAAGGCGCTCTTCCCGATTGGGGATCTCCCCAAGGAGCGGCTCCGAGCCATCGCTGAGGAGCATCACTTGGTCACCGCCCACCGGGACGACAGCCAGGGGATCTGCTTCCTCGGCAGGATCGACTACGACGACTTCCTCCGGGAGCATCTCGGAGAGAGGGTCGGCCCGATCGTGGAGCTGGAGACCGGGCGAGTGCTGGGCGAGCATAAGGGCTTCTGGTACCACACCATCGGGCAGCGGAAGGGTCTCGGCCTGAGTGGCGGTCCCTGGTATGTGATCCGGAAGGATGTGGCGACAAATACGATCTTCGTCAGCCGAGGCTTCGACACAGCGATGCAGTACAGCGACCTGATCCGGCTGGGAGCGATGAACTATATCTCCGGCGATCCGATGCCTGACGGAGCGAGCGAGATGCCGGTGACCCTTAAGGTACGCCACACGCCCGACTTCACTCGTGGACTGCTCCGTCGCCACGCCGACGGGAGCCACAGCGTGCTCGCCGAAGAGCCGATACAAGGGGTGGCAGCGGGGCAATTCTGCACCCTATACGACACCGAGGAGCACCTCTGCTACGGGAGCGGAGTGATCGCCGAGGGGCTGCAGAGTGATGCCGCAGATAAGATATCGGAGGTGAAACTCTAATTTTTATCAGAAAAGGAGTACCTTAGTACACAGAATAAGAATATATCACTCATATAGTATCAAAAACCGGATATGAAACGTATCAATACCATTCTGGCTATCGCTATGACGATGGTGCTCTCTCTCGGGCTCACCGGATGCGGTAAGTCCTCCCCCAAGGATGTCGCCAAGGAGGCTGTCGAGGCTCAGCTCAAGGGCGACCTGCAAGCCTTCTACAACCTCCTCTGCGAGGCGGACCAGACCACGATGACGTACGACAACTTCATCACCAAGTACGTCATGCCTAAGGATGCGCAGTCACTCTTCGACCTAGTGCCGGAGACCCGCGAATCGCTGAAGGCAACAGGCTTCAAGGAGATCGTGAATGGCGAGACAGCCACCGTCACCTATGTCCTCACCGTGCCCAATATGGACAAGATCATTAAGGAGACCATCAGCCTCGAGATCCTGCAGCAGATGATGGCGAAGGGCAAGCGAATGAGCTCACTCTCCGACCTCCCCGATGAGATGAAGGAGAATATCAAGCAGTACCTCGCCAAGAACGATATCCCCACCCTCGAGGTCCCTCAGACGATGAATCTCGTGCGGGAGAATGACAACTGGCGGGTCAATCTGAATCTCCGTGACGCTCTCGACCTCGGTCGCATGCCGGCCCCCTTTGTCCTTAAGTGACCTCCGGGCCCGAGCCGGGACAACTATCCGTGCGGGGAGGGGATGCCAATCTCTCACCACAAACTATTTAGGAACCAAACCATGGCAAATAAACCAACTATAGAGTCCAAGCCCTACGTCATAGGGATCGACCTCGGTGGCACCAATACAGCCTTCGGGATCGTGGACGCACGAGGAAATATCCTGCGCACCAGCTCCATCAAGACCGGTAAGCACCTCGACATCCGAGACTACATCAAGGACCTCGGCGTGGCTATCCGTGACCTGGTCGAGATCGACCTGACGATGGACAAGATCTTCGGTATCGGCATCGGAGCTCCCAACGGGAATTACTTCAATGGCTCGATCGAATTTGCCCCCAATCTCCCCTGGAAGGACAAGATCCCACTCGCCGGCCTGCTCGAGAAGGAGCTGCAGATCCCAGTCGTCCTGACGAACGACGCAAACGCAGCAGCCATCGGCGAGATGACCTATGGCGCGGCTCGCGGTATGAAGGACTTCATCGAGATCACTCTCGGCACCGGTGTCGGTAGTGGCATCGTCGTGGGCGGTGAGCTGGTCTACGGACATGATGGCTTCGCCGGCGAGGTGGGTCATACCGTGATCCGTCGCAACGGACGCACCTGCGGCTGTGGCCGTCAGGGATGCCTCGAGACTTACACCTCCGCCACGGGGGTGGCTCGCACCGCACGCGAGTACCTGTCGATCCGTGAGGACGACTCCCTACTCCGCGACCTTGATCCGGCGGAGATCACCTCCAAGGATGTCTTTGACGCCGCCATGAAAGGCGATAAGCTGGCGATACAGATCTTCGAGAATACCGGTACGATCCTCGGTGAGGCGCTCGCTGATGCAGTCGCCTACACCAGCCCAGAGGCGATCATCCTCTTCGGCGGTCTCACCCACGCCGGAGACCTGCTTCTCAAGCCGACACAGCGCGCCATGGAGGAGAACCTTCTCAATATCTATAAGGGTAAGGTGAAAATCGTCTTCAGTGAGCTGAAGGAGAATGACGCCGCCATCCTCGGTGCCGCAGCGATGGGCTGGGAGGCGACACACCTGCACCCGGACAGCGTCTATATGGCCGATGCCGAGATGTAAGCACCCGTAACATTCGCAAGCATTAGAGCGGTGGAGCTGGGCTATGGCCTCGCTCCACCGCTTTTTTTTCGCCCATAAAAATCAGACCGGATGAGCCCTCACACTAAACCCGGTGGTATTAGGGATCAGCGCCGTGGAGAGCTTAAATAATCGTACATTTGAGGTATGAAGAAGAATAAGAAAGATGCTATAATCGTCCTCTCGGGCGGTCTCGACAGTGTCACTTTACTGCACGACAAGCAAGATGAGATCGCCCTGGCCGTAACCTTTGACTACGGCAGCAATCACAATGCACGCGAGATCGCCTGTGCGAGGCGCCACTGTGCCGCGCTCGGTATCGAGCACTTAGTGATCCCGCTCCACTTCATCAAGGAGTACTTCCACTCCTCCCTCATCGAGGGGGCGGAGGCGATCCCGGAGGGCTCCTACGATGAGGAGAATATGAAGTCCACCGTCGTCCCCTTCCGCAACGGGATCATGCTCTCCGTCGCCTGCGGGCTGGCAGAGAGCCGAGAGCTAAGCCGAGTCATGCTCGCCAATCACTCCGGTGACCATACGATCTACCCCGACTGCAGACCCGACTTCATCCGAGAGATGAGCGGGGCCGTGCGTGCCGGGACCTTCAATGGCGTCACCATCGATGCGCCCTACACGCTGATCACCAAGTCAGACATTGTCCGTCGTGGTGCAGAGCTGGGCGTGGACTACAGTGACACCTACTCCTGCTATAAGGGGGGAGAGAAGCACTGCGGCAAGTGCGGCACCTGCGAGGAGCGACGAGAAGCCTTCCGTGAGGCGGGCATCACCGACCCAACCACCTACGAGACTGAGTAGATGAAGAAATCCAGTACGACAGAGCAGCGCATACTGCTGACTTTGGTTCTCCCCTATCAGACCTCCTACGAGAGACAGACCCTTGTCTGTATGATGGGGGACGAAAGGCTCCCGATGGAGGAGCGATCGGCAGGACTCTGGACCCTCGACCTGCCGCTCTCCATCCGCAGCCACAAGGAACTGCGCTACAGCTACAGAGTGGAGGAGGAAGGGGATATCATCGCTGTGGAGGCTCCTATGCTCCATACCATTCGCCTAAGAGCTACAGAAGCGAAGACGACACCACTCAACGTGGTGATCCGTGATCGGTGGATCGCCCCCTCCCCCGCACATCGGCTGATGAGTCCTCCCCTCTGTGGGCTGCTCGGGCTGACGGATAGGACGAGGGAGCCCATGGCTGCCCTCGACTGCCGACGCGGGGAGGTGATCGCCTTCCTGAGGCAGGAGATCTATGACGGGGAGCTCTTCCTCGTGGGATCGACCTCAGAGGCGGGAGCATGGGATCCGATGCACGGCATCCCTCTCCGCGCCTGTCGCCACTGCTGTACGCTATCTATGGAGGGACTCCCGGCGATGGAGTACAAGGTGGTTCTCCGCAGGCGGGATGGATCAATACTCTGGGAAGAGGGACCCAATAGAGTCTACCGACCCGAGGAGAGGCGCTCCCTCACGCTCACCTTTATCGACGAGCCGAATCTTCAGCCCACCTGGGAGCGAAGGAGTATCGAGGGGACGGTGGCACCACTCTTTGCCCTCCGCACGGAGCGGTCCTATGGTATCGGCGACTTTGGCGATGCGGTGGACTTTGTCTGCTACCTTGCCGAGCTGGGTCAGCATATCTACCAGATGCTCCCCTTCTACGACACCACCTTCACACGAACCCCGCTCGACTCCTATCCTTACAACGCCATTACCACCTACGGGCTTGATCCACTTTACCTCGATGTGCGCCGGCTACCCGGGTACGACGATGCACCTCTCAGGCGGCGCTGGGAGAGTCGAGCTACCGAGCTCAATGCCCTGCCTCGGGTCGACTACCCATCCGTCCGGGAGCTCAAGCGCGAGGTGATCGACTACTGCTACGATCGGGCTGATGATCAAACGATGGAGAGGGTGAGGGAATTTATGTTCCGTGAGGGGGACGATCTGCTCGCTTACTGTCTCTTCTGCGTCCTCAGGGATCGGCAGCCGGGGACACCTGTCACCGAGTATGCAGGCTACGCAACGGTCCGGGAGGAGTACCTCAGGACGAGAACCATCCAGGGGGCGCAGGCGGAGCGAGAGGTGCTCCGGTACGCCTTCATCCAGTGCTTCTTGTACGACCAATTGGGCAGGCTGACGGAGACCGCCCACCGGCATGACGTCCTGATCAAGGGCGACTTGCCGATCGGCGTGGGACGGAATAGCGTCGACGTCTGGATCGCCCCGCATCTCTTCCACCTGGACAAGGAGGCAGGCGCACCGCCCGACTTCTTCTCCGCCGATGGGCAGGACTGGGGCTTCCCCACCTATGACTGGGAGGCGATGGCGGCGGAGGACTTCCGCTGGTGGCGTCACCGCTTTGCCGTGATGGAGCGCCACCTCGATGCGATCCGGATCGACCACATACTCGGATTCTTCCGCATCTGGAGCATCCCGGAGAGTAGCTCCGACCAGCGTCAGGCACACTATGTCCCGGCACTCGGCTACCGACCGGATGAGGTGCGAGGGGTGGAGAGGCTCTGTGCAAGGGACGAGAAGGGACTGTACCACCCATCGCCCTCGCCGGAGCTCTATCCGGACTTTGGTCCCCTGAGTGCCGAAGCGAAGCAGCTGATCCTCTACCTTCGGGAGGAGTACCACCACCACCGCAATGAGGAGCTCTGGCGCCGAACTGCCTTCAAGCGTCTCCTCGGGGCCACCTCAGAGACCGACATGCTCCTCTGCGCCGAGGATCTGGGAAGTCTCCCGGGGAGCATGAGGGAGGTGATGGACACCTTTGAGCTACTCTCCCTCGAGGTGGTGCGGATGGCGAAGAAGCCCTGGTGCCCTTTTGCCCACCCTCATGACCTCCCCTACCTCAGCGTCGGCTCCACGTCGACCCACGACACCAGCACACTGCGCGCCTGGTGGCACTCGCTCGATCACTACATGAGGTGCGAGATCGCTGCCGCTTACGGTTGTGCGGACGACCCTACACCGGCAGGTCTGATCCGCGCCCTGAGACGACTGGCTCCGTCGGTTCTGCTGGTTCTGCCGATGCAAGACTGGTGGACGCTGACCGGATACGGTTCGGAAGTGGCACCGGAGGAGGAGCAGATCAATCATCCCGAGGACCCGAAGCAGATCTGGGACTATCGGATGCCTGGTACGATTGCGGAGCTACCGCGTTCCATAAAGTAAAGAAAAGTATGAGTACAAAGAGACTTCTATCCACCGCAGCACTCGGAGCACTATCCCTCTCAGTGGCTGCCCAGATGCGCCCCAACGTCATATTCTTCATGGTGGACGACCTTGGCATCGGTGACATCGGCGCCTATGGTCAGAGATACATCCCGACACCCGGCCTGGACAGCCTCGCCCGAGCGGGCATGACCTTTACGCAGGCGTACGCCGGCTGCTCCGTCAGTGCCCCCTCCCGCGGATCACTCCTCACCGGACGCCATACAGGGCACGCCTTCATCCGCGGGAATAAGGACACGCCCAATCCCGACGGACACACCTACGATCATCCCCTCGCCGATGGTGAGGTGACCCTCGCCGAGATGCTGAAGGAAGTCGGCTACGACACCGCCTGCATCGGGAAGTGGGGTCTGGGAGGACCCGGCACCGAGGGCGCCCCGACGCGACAGGGCTTTGACTACTTCTTCGGTTACCTCGGTCAGCTCAACGCCCACCGACACAGACCGGAGTTTCTCCATGAGGGAGAGACGCTGGTGCCGCTGGACGGGAAGACCTACGCACAGGATCTGCTGATGGATCATGCGATCAACTTCCTTAGAGATCGAGAGCGGAAGGAGCGCCCCTTCTTCCTCTACTTCACCCCTGCCCTACCGCATGCGGACCTGGACGCGGAGGAGGATGATCGGAAGCCCTTTGAGGGAAAGTTCTGCGAGCGCCCCTTCGAAGGCAATTGGTACCGCGCTGAAGCGCAGCCTAAGGCAACCTATGCCGGTATGATCCGCCGAATCGACAACGATGTACGGCGGATGATGGAGGTACTTCAGGAGGAGGGACTGGCGGAGAATACCCTCTTCATCTTCACCTCCGACAATGGGCCACACGAGGAGGGCGGGCACGATCCCTACTTCTTCGACGGCAATGGTCCCTACCGCGGTCTTAAGCGTGCCCTCTACGAGGGGGGTGTCCGTACACCCTTCATCGCTGTGTGGCCCGAGGTGATCAAGCCCGGTAGTACGTCCTACCACATGCTCGCCTTCTGGGACGTAATGCCGACCCTGCAGGAACTCTCCGGCGCCGCTCCTCAGACTCAGTCTGACGGGATCTCCTTCCTTCCCACCCTTACCGGTCGAGGCGAACAGCCGGAGCACCCATATCTCTACTGGGAGTTTCATGAGGAAGGCGGACGCCAGGCGGTCCGCATGGGGCAGTGGAAGCTGATCCGACAGCAGGTCAAGGACGCCACCCGGACGCACGATGAGCTCTTCAATCTCTCTGCGGATCCCGGTGAGCTGCGCGATGTCTCCGCCGACTACCCGGAGGTGGTCCGGCAGTTGGGCGAATTGATCGACCGGTCGCACCGACCCAGCCGTGACTTCCCGCTGCTCCCATCAGAGAGACAGTAATAGAGAAAGATCCCCCCGCAAGAGACTTGCGAGGGGATCTTTTTTTGTGCTTAGTCAGGGGAGGTTACTTGCCCTGAAGAGTCAGCGTCTGGAGATACTTCTCAGCATTGGCAGCAGAGGGCGAGGTCGGATAGCTCTCCTTGACCTTAGCATAAGCCTCCTTAGCCTTATCCGTCTTGCCGAGAGCCTCATAGGCGAGTCCCGCCTTGATCAGATAGATCGGTGAGAGGAGCATATTGTCCGCCTTCTTGGCTGCGTCCTCGAAGTAGCCCACAGCCTTATCGTACTGGTCTCCCTCGACGTAGCAGTCGCCGATCAGACCGATGACACTCGGCTGGAGCATCATGTCCTTGGAGCTAAACTTGTCCAGCTGCTTGATAGCGCTCTGGTAGTCACCCAGCTGGTAGTAGCAGACACCGGCGTAGGCATGAGCGACATTACCTGCAGGAGTATTCCCGTAGTCGCTGATGATATCAAGGAATCCCTTCACATCAGCACCGTTGCCCTTGAGAGCTGTCTCGAATGAGTCTCTCTCGAAGAGCTGCTCTGCACGGAAGATCTGCTCCTCAGCCTTAGCCTTATGAGGCATCATATAGGCATTACGATAGAGGATGATGCCACCGATGACGACGATGGCAGCTACCAGGCAGATGATAAGCGTCCGCCTATTTTTCTTCATGTAATCCTCTGCCTTGCTTCCGGTCTCGGCCGAGGTTGCCTCCTTATTGAGGTCTTGGGTATTGCTTTGCTTACTCATGAGTTAGCTTCTTATATATAGACTACGGACTAACTGCGCAAAGGTAGTAAAAACAATCCGATAAAGCGATAGATCCGTCAGCCATTCACTCCGGGTACGAGGATAAATGAGAGTTAGCCCAACGCATACAAACATAAATTATTGTGAAATATGGGGTAAATTGTCATCTTGAGTGGGCAAAGGCTTGCATTATTCCGAGAAAGTCCCTACCTTTGCATCGTGGTTTTTTCATAATAGTATTAGATTAAAGGTTAAGGTAAGAGCTGAGCTGTCGGGAGACAGTTTTCTCTTGAAAGATCACGAGTCACTTCGTACACTTCGTACGGTAGAGGGCTCGTTTCTTTTTTCATAGACAACATGTAGTCTGACATAAGACTGCACGTTATACACAAGCTAGGGGCCCCGAGCGAAGTGATTCGACTCGGGGCCCTTTTTTTCGTGATTATCTGATGCGGAGAGCGGAGAGGTGGGCCGGCGAGGCGATGGGGAAGCGATGAGGTCGCTTCAGCGTCACGATGTCCGAGGGCGGGAGCGCCATCTGCTGCAGTTCGTACCGATCTACGGCCCTAAGGCGGGCGTAGGGACGAGAGCCGAAGCCGTTGTATAGCTTGAGCTGCAGCCTGTGCCGTCCCGGTGTCAGCCAGAGGATCAGCGGGATCGTCTCCGCACCCTCTCGCACAAATCCCCCATCGATATACTCTCCATCGAGGTAAAGGAGGAAGCCGCCACTATAGCTGAGATCCACCCTCAGGTCGCCCGGCTGATCGCAAGCCAACTCCTGCTCATAGAGCAATCCTCTATGCTGATCGGGAGAGCCGAGTAGCGAGTCTCCCAGGATCGCCCCCTCCAAAGGCTGAGGGATCACGCCGTCATCCGAGGGCATCCGCCCTAACTGACCGCCCACCGATCGGCAGGAGAGAGCCCCTACGAGCCGCACCTCCGGAGACGTTGCACCGCTGCTCCGTCCCCTGAGTGTCACTATCTCCCCATTCATCTCCACCTCACGGCCCTCATACTCTCGGGGAAAGGAGATCTCTCTCAGCCCCTTCCCCACTACCCTGTAGCCGACCACACTCCGCAGCCCGGAGTAATAGTCCGCAAGGGAGTAGGCAAAGATCGTCTCCGACTGAGGCTGCAGCGAGACTGGCTCCGCAAAGGTGAGACATATCGCCCGATAGGGTACCCCCGCGAGAGGAATGCAGCGAACCGCCGGGCGGCCTCCGACTGAGACAAGCTCTACTCCTGCCTCACCATCGAGAGCGGCAGCGGCAAGAGGCGAAGCGGTGAGCGCAGGCAGCTCGACCAGCGTCCGATCATCGGGGACAAAGAGGTAGACCGCCCGCCCATCCGCACGGCGAGTCAGGAGCTGCCCCTGAGCCGACAGCCCGTCCGTCCCATAGACCGCCTCGCCGTAGACGCGCAGCCACGCCCCCATACGCTCCAGCACCTGCCGCTCAAAGGGGACCACCCCGCCCCCGCCATCAGGACCTATATTAAGGAGATACTTTCCTCCGCCGCAGACGACCCGGAGCAGATCCGAGATCTTCTCCCGCACCTTCGTCTCCACGCTCCCCCTCCGCTGCCAGGAGCGATAGCCCCAGGTCTCGGGGAAAAAGCTCGCCGCCGTCTGCCACGGTATGTCCATCGCGTAGTCCGGTGTCTCATTGTCGGGGAAGACGGCGAAGTCGGCGCAGTCATTCCCCAGCCGCCCGCTCACCATACACTTCGGCTGTAGGCTCTTCACCAGGCGATACAGTTCCCTACTCTGATCGGGCGTCAGCGAGCCCATGTCGAACCAGAGTTCATCCACCGGCCCGTACTTCGTCAGTAGCTCCCGCACCTGCCGCTTATTGTACTCATGGTGAGCCGCTGTCACCGTATCGGCATTGTGCGACGAGTAAGGCATCGCCCCTGGGAAGTGCCAGTCGATGAGGGAAAAATAAAGCCCAAAGCGCAAGCCCGCCCTCCGGCACGCCTCCGCCATCTCACCCACCAGATCTCGTCCGCAGCGGGGCGTCCGAGCAGCGGAGAAGTCGGTCGTAGCCGTCTCCCAGAGGCAGAACCCCTCGTGATGCTTCGCCGTCAGCACGACGCTACGCATCCCCGCCCTCTTAGCCAGCGCAGCTATCGAGTCCGCATCGAAGCGCTCTGCGGTGAAGTCCTTCGCCGATGCCTCGTAGACATCCATGTAGTGGACGCCGAAGGAGAAGATCTGCTCCGAGTACCCATCCCGCACCGGCACGCCGTCATAGACTCCGCCGTACGTGGAGTAGAGACCGTAGTGGATAAAGAGCGAATACTTATCTCCAAGCCAGTCCCCCGCCGTGACGCAAGGGAGGAGTAAGGCAAGGAGACCGAGGGAGAGTAAGGCACGCTTCAGGACTGTCATAATCATCTGGTGTGTTAAAGTGGTGGTACCGGAACCTCTGCAGAGGTCGGGCGACACAAAGTTAATCTTTTCCCTCCACCACCTCACCGACCCCACAGTGGTGACGCATTTGAGCTTTAAATAAGTCATCCAACTCATCGTGAAGAGTGGGGAACGAAGCACCCCGACAGGGGTGCCCGCTTTTTAGACCCGGGTCTAGGGGCATAGCCCCGACGACCCGGGGATCAGTCATCGCAAACGATCCCACGACCCCGCTAGGGTGTCGCACTGATTGCCTGACTGGTAAGTGCGACACCCTAGCGGGGTCGTATATCTCTCTCGGGATCCTCTTTCCCGGGGTCTTCGGCACTTCGTGCCTCGACACCCGGTCTAAAAAGCGATGATCCCTCCGGGGCTACGCCCCTGCGGGATCGACAGACGCAATGGTACCCCGTCAAGAGTGCTTTCATCCTAGCTGTAATGCTCAAATGCACCACCCCCGGCATCGGGGAAGCAGAGGATCATCCATGCCTATTGATCGGACTTATCGATCACCTCCGAGCGCCACGACAGGGAAAATCACACCACACTGATTACCAGTAGGTAGATATGCGCCATTTCTATTACCGGTATTAGTTCGATCTATTACCGGTATTAATCTCCTCTAATACCGAATATAGTTTTCTCCCAGATCGACTTCAGTCGGAGGGCGAAGTCCGACACACCTCGCACGACCATCTCCGGCGGTACTCCAATCCTCACGGGGACAAAGCAATTGAGTAGGACAAAAACCATTCAACCCCATTGCCGAAAGTGGTAAACGAAGCACCCCGACAGGGGTGCCCGTTTTTTAGCTCCAGGTCGAGGGGCTTCGCCCCTGCGGGATCGGCAAGCGGTAGCTGTAGGGCAGGGACCTGTGAGCGGGATTGCACAGCGACAGGAGTTGTCACTTCTCTTATTGATAAGCTCAAATGCGTCACCCCTGATGATCGCTTCGGCATATTGTTAAAGCGCACTTGAAAATACAGACTTTGAGGTCAAAACACATACATTTGCAAAAGGATTTCAAGCACAGTTGATATGACTTCGCCAACAAGAAGAGCAACAACATTATGAACAATAGATTCCTGTTTTTTACCACATGTGCCATCATGCTATTGATGGGTAACGTCTGCTCTGCACAAGTTACCGGTACAATAGTTAATAGGGAGAAACAGCCTGTCGGTGATGCCTCTGTTACACTGACCTGCCAGGGAAAACCAACCAAGAATATTTCCATTTCAAACAAGAATGGAAGATTTAGTGTAGAAACAAAAATGCTCGAAGGACAAGACTGTATTCTTGAAATTAGACATGCAGCCTATGCTCCCTACCTGCTTTCATTACAGAAAATACCAAATGCGATAGAGCTTGATACAATACGACTGGAGGAAAACGTCCTCGAAGAGGTGACGGTCATGGCTGATAGAATTATCCATAAAGTGGATAGAAAGCTACTGTTTCCATCCCAAGATGACATAAAGCGTTCGAACTCCGGCTATGACCTCATAGACATGGTTAACGTACCCGGGATTAATGTAGATACGGCGAACAAAAAGGTAGAGAAGCGTGGATCGGGAAGCGTTCCTGTTTTTATCAATGAAAAGCGAGCTTCGCAAGCAGATGTCGTTGTCCTGCGACCAGATGAGGTGGTGCGTATAGAGTACATCGATAATCCCGGTGTTGAATTTGGACTGGAGACACCTACAGCCATCATCAATTTTGTCGTTAAGCCTCGTATGAAAGGTATGTCTATCGGTTTTAATCTGAATGATGCCATGACAACATTGAATGGACAGAATTATTTCTATGCACAGTATAATCATCGTCTGTCCAAATGGGGCATTTACTATCAGAATGATTTTTCAAAGTTAAGTCGAAGACACATAGACCAAACGGATATCTATACCTTGGCTGATGGGGACCTTCTCGAAATACGGCGTGAGGGAATGAATACAAAGCTAGCCTATGCAAACCATGATTTCGGCATCACCTATGACTTGATAAAGAAGGGACAGTATACCTTTATGGCACAATCAAGCTATCACTTCTACAACAGCCCAAACAGAGGTCACCGCCAGCGAATTATAGAAACAGGGAAGCCTGCATATTACTCTTTGACTGAACCTACAGAGCATTATTTCTCGCCGACGATAGATTTGTTCTTTAGGCGCTATTTCGAGAAAAATCGTACACTGACCTTCAATTTAGTAGGTACCATGTACGATACAAAGTATGGATATAGCTTTAAGACCTTCGACAATGAAGACTTTGACATGCCGACATCCCAATATGGCTACGATACAGACGGCAAACGCTATTCTCTTATCGGTGACGTCAAGTATAGCCGACCTCTGGGCAAGTCCGGCTGGACTTCCGGAATCAGCCACTTGCAGGGCTATACCAGAAATAAATACACGGGAACTACCGACATCATCAATGATATGCATAACAGCAGCACCTATCTTTATTCCCAGATCTCAGGAAGACTCAGCAACTTACGTTATATGCTTGGTATAGGAGGCAGCTATCAATATTATTCGCAAGGGACAGAGAGCTATCATTACTTTCTTTTACGCCCATCCTTAAGTCTCAGCTATCCTGTTCTTGGCAAGGGAAACATACGATATGTCTTCAATATATCTCCCAATGCACCGTCTCTGGCTAATCTGAGCAATAACAGACAGCAGTCGAATGAATACGAATATCATGTGGGTAATCCTAACCTGAAACCTTACAGCAGGTATACGCAGACGCTAACCCTTTCTTACGAGCATAAATACTTCTATACCGAAAACATAACGGGGTACACGTATAGCCGAAAGCCTATCTTAGAAGAAATAACGAGACACAGCGACGCAAAGGGGAGGACATGGTTTGACCTAGGCTATGAACAGCAGAAGTCAGCAGCCGACTTTTGGAATTATACCAATGTTCAGCTCTATGTTATACCCAATGTTCTGACGTTGGACGGTGGATTCTCGTACCTGCTATCTCGTTTCGTAGGAAATAATTATACCCACAACTTCCATCGCCTATGGGGATATGTTGGATCGAAGCTGTTTTTAGGCAAATGGAACTTCAGAGCTTCTTGGACTGCAAGGGAAAGAAACTTTAATGGAGAAAGTGAGAACTCCACTGGTCAGAATATAGAAGCGCAAGTGAATTATAAACTGACTCAAAACCTCTCCATCGGTCTTTATGGCTCTCATCTCTTCCTGAGAAATGGCTCTACCTTCGGGGAGGCAACGCACTCGCAATTCATCAAGAAAGATTTAACTGTATATATTCCGGAATGGGGAAATATGATCTCCTTGAATCTAACATGGAATCTTTCACGAGGACGTAAATATCAATCAGATCAAAAGGGTGTACTGAATCGTGACAGCGAGACAGGAATATTTAAAGGTAGGTAATAATGCCTGTCACGAAGAGTCTGGAAATTTGTTACTAACGTGGTGTCATGTATTACGAGGCTAATAGGCGTCACCCCTGATCCTTCACCGGGGGTGGGCTCACCCTTTTAACGGAAAAATCGGTACCTTTAGGATCCCAATCACAGAAGGGACAGATACACTTTATCATGAAAAAGATAGCAACACTCCTGACACTCACTCTTCCGCTGCTGCTCGGACTTAGCGGCTGCTTCCCTAAGCTCGACGAGACTGAGGAGGTGATCACGTGGGACCACTTCGCGACCGGCTTCATCGAGAAGCCGACCTTCGTAGCCGGTCAGGACTACTCTACCGGACTCCTTTATATCCTGAGCGCCCAGGAGGTACCGGGACAGAAGGAGAGGACCTACAAGGACTGCGTCACCATACTGTCCGAGTCACAGCGACCTCGCGTGGCTCAGCATGCGGAGTCCTTTGGCGACAAGCTCACTGAGCCTATCACCTACCGCGGACTAGTCCGCAATGGTGGAGCGGCCGTCCCGCTGCACTTCTACTACGCGACTCCGGTCTCCTCGATCACCATCACCAGCGACATCGACTGGAGCAAGGACCTGCCGGCAGGGAGCAACCTGGCGAGCGAAATCGCCTACTTCACCGGCTGCTCCGACCTCTTTGCGAAGGAGCACAAGAAATACGCCCGGAAGGAGCCGCCCACACAGCTACCGATCCAGAACCGCGCCTACAGGGATATCCTGCGGAAAAACTTTGCCGACCAGAGCAGCTACACAGAGATCCTCTATGGCAAGCTGAGCGAGCTCAACCTGACGAGTCGGGACTACGTCGGCATCTCCACGGTCTTTATGATCCTCGGAACGGATAATGCTGAGTACCGGAGACCCCAGACGCTGACTGTCACGATGACCTTCCGCGATGGACAGACTGCCACCTCGAAGGTGAAGCTCAATCAGTACGGCCGTGGGCCGTGGATGTAAGGACCGGTAGCAGCGGAGCTATGTGCTGGGGACTTGGTATCTTTGCAGCATGAGAGTCGATATACTGACCGTACTGCCGGAGATGATCGAGCCCTTCATCGGCATGTCGATGCTAAGGAGGGCTCAGGAGAAGGGTCTCGCTGAGATCGTTGTCCACAATCTACGCGACTACACCACCAATAAGTGGCGCCGTGTGGATGACTACCCCTTCGGCGGTGCCGCCGGCATGGTGATGCAGATAGAGCCGGTGGAGCGCGCCATCGAGACACTGCGGGCCGAGCGCCCCTATGACGAGGTGATCTTCACCTCCCCCGACGGCGACCTGCTCGATCAGCCGACTGCCAATAGCCTCTCCCTCAAGGAGAATATCATCATCCTCTGCGGCCACTATAAGGGCATCGACCAGCGCATCCGCGACCACCTGATCACCCGCGAGATCAGCATCGGCGACTACGTCCTCACCGGAGGAGAGCTGCCCGCTGCCGTGATCGCCGACTCGATCATCCGCCTGATCCCCGGGGTGCTGGGAGATGAGGAGAGCGCGCTCTCCGACTCCTTCCAGGACAATCTCCTCGCCCCGCCCATCTATACCCGTCCCGCCGACTGGCATGGGTGGAGAGTGCCTGACGTGCTCCTCTCCGGCAATGAGCGTCTCATCCGCGAGTGGGAGTATGACCGGGCTGTGGAGCGGACGAAGAAGCTTCGCCCACACCTCCTCGAGGGCAATGGGTCCTCTCAGCAGAAATAGTGCATTCACACACACGATACAGATCCCCAAATGCTTGACAAAATCCTAATCTTAGACTTTGGCTCCCAGACGACCCAGCTCATCGCTCGCCGTGTGAGAGACCTCGGTGTCTACTGCGAGGTGGTGCCGTACCGATCGATACCGGAGGACTTCTCCGATATTAAGGGCGTCATCCTCAGCGGCAGCCCCTACTCCATCCACGACCCCCGATCCTTCCGGATCGACGTGCAGGCGCTGATCGACCGGGGTCTCCCGATCCTGGCGATCTGCTACGGGGCCCAGCTGATCACCGGCGAACTGGGTGGCACCGTCGAGCAGACCGGGCTGCACGAGTATGGTCGCACTCATCTCTCCATAGGCAGCGAGGGGGCAAAGGACCCGCTCCTCCGGGGTCTCTCCGAGGGGACGACCGTCTGGATGTCTCACAGTGACTCGATCACCGTCCTGCCGGAGGGCTTTGAGATACTGGCGACGACGGAGAATATCCCGATCGCGGTCTTCCGCAGCAAGGCAGCTCCGGTCTGGGGCGTGCAGTTTCACCCCGAGGCGCACCACTCCGAGCAGGGGAGCCGCCTGCTGGACAACTTCATCGACATCTGCCGACTGGAGCACGACTGGACGCCTGCCTCCTTCATCGACACCACGGTGGCGGAGCTGAGGGAGCAGCTGGGGGAGGACAAGGTGATCCTCGCACTCAGCGGCGGAGTCGACTCAAGCGTCTGCGCCACCCTACTCCACCGCGCGATCGGTGACCGGCTCTACTGCATCTTCGTCAACCACGGGCTCCTCCGCAAGGGCGAGTTTGACGAAGTGATGTCTCTCTACAAGGGACTGGGGCTGAATGTCAAGGGGATCGACGCCGTCGACTACTTCTACTCCCAGCTCGAGGGCGTCTCCGATCCGGAACAGAAGCGAAAGATCATCGGCAAGGGCTTCATCGACGTCTTTGCCGCCGAGGCGCATAAACTCAAGGATGTGAAGTGGCTTGCTCAGGGGACGATATACCCCGACGTGATCGAGTCGCTCTCCATCACCGGCACGACGATCAAGAGTCACCACAATGTGGGCGGTCTGCCTGAGGATCTGAAGTTTAGCCTCGTGGAGCCACTCCGCAAGCTCTTCAAGGACGAGGTGCGCAAGGTGGGCGAGGAGCTCGGCATGCCGCACGATATGGTCTATCGTCAGCCCTTCCCCGGTCCCGGACTTGCCATCCGCATCCTCGGCGACATCACGCCGGAGAAGGTTCGGATCCTGCAGGAAGCAGACCACATCTTCATCAGACGCCTGCGAGAGGCCGGTCTCTACGACGAGGTATGGCAGGCGGGAGCAATCCTGCTGCCGGTGCACTCCGTCGGCGTGATGGGCGACGAGCGGACCTACGACCAGGTGATCGCCCTCCGTGCCGTCACCTCCGTCGATGCGATGAGTGCCGACTGGGCACACCTGCCCTACGACTTCCTCGCCCGTGTGTCGAGTGAGATCATCAATACGGTAGACGGCGTCAATCGCTGCGTCTACGACATCTCCTCCAAGCCGCCATCCACGATCGAGTGGGAGTAACCCCCCCCGAGAGCATAATGAGAAAGGACGCACCGCCATCTGACGGTGCGTCCTTTTCTTTTTCACCTCTCCTCGAGGATCTTCACCAGCTCGAAGAAGTTATAGGAGCGGCAGTATCGCTTCGCCCTATTATAGCGGACATTGACCTCCTGATACGACGACCAGAGCGCCGTAAAGTCGTGGACTGGTCTCATATCTCTCCGACCATCCTCGCTGACGAAGGTGGTGCGATTGGTCCCGGAGAGCGGGATGCCACCGAAGTCTGTCACTAACCACAGGGCGCCCTCCTCATCGACGTGCGTCGCTAAGGGGCAGGTCGCCCACCACTCCAAGTAGATCCCTACCGTGGGTCGCTCGAAGCCGGAGCTCCCCGTGTAGGCAAGACCGCACTGGGTCATCAGCGGGGTCAGGAACATCCGACTATCCCTCAGGATCTCCTCTCGGTGCCTGTATATGAGGAACGCATGCTCCAGCCAGAGCTCCCACCCGATCCTACGAATCTCATCGATCTCCTCCTCGGTCTCATCCGACCGAAACTTCGGGTGTGGCTTGTAGTAATACTCGCCGGTCTCATGATTGAGAGCCCAGCGTGTCGGCACCGGCTTCTCGCCCTCCCCGAGTGGCTCGCACGGCAGCACCGTCCCATCCATCAGGGTGATCGAGGTGATGACCTTATTCTTCTCCTCCATAGCTTGAGCGTCTTAGACTAAAGTGTGGTAATTCTGTACAGAGACAAATATACCTCTTTTCCCCACTCACTCGTCCTCCTCTGTTAGACAGGGTCCCCACTGATATGGGTATACTTGTACTACACAAGTAAGACAATAGTAGCTATGAAACAAGAGATAGACTTCCTCCTGTACAGCATGCCAGACAGGGGGGGATCGCACAGGTTGTGGTCAAGGACGAGACGGCTTGGTGATCCCAGAAGGCGATGGCACAGCTCTTCGGAGTGGGCTACCGAGTCAGCTCCGTGAGAGCAACGAAGTTCCGTCAGTGGGCAACACAAGTCCTGAGGGAATACTTCCGGAAGGGTTTTGCAATGGATGATGAGCGGCTAAAGCAGGGAACGGCGTTTTTTGGCAAGGATTACTTCCGGGAGCTTGCTGGAGCGTGTCCGTTCCATCCGTGCGAGTGAGCGCCGCATCTGGCAGCAAATCACCGACATCTATGCTGAGTGCAGCATTGCCTACGACAAAAGGTAACACCTTTACGATGGAACACTTTACCGTCAGCGTAGACAAGGTTCTCTTTTAATGACTACAAGATCCTACCCGACAGAGGGCGCATCTCTGCTATTGAAGCATAGGCGAAATCGGAAGCGGCGTATGACATTTTCAATAAGACTCAGCATATCGACTCCGACTTTGACAAGGTAGTAAGGAGAATGCTGAGGTAGCTCCCGTTTTGGGCAAAATCAGAGGATCACAGACAGGATCTCGCAAAGAGACCTCCCGCACTCTCTCGTGACATATTTTTCACTGAAGAGACAGGAGAGGACAGGAAGAGACAGAGGGTAGACGTGAGGGCGTACCTTTGCAGCTGCAAACATATCAAAGGTCACAGAGTCTATGGTACTATTGATACATATATATGGAGGAAGCACCGCCCCGGGTAAGGGACGGTGCTTCCTCAGATGGCTATGGGATGGGGATCAGTCGCCGATCATGTAGTGGTGGTAGCCCTTGAGTCGCTGCCAGGCTCCACGGGTGAAGTCGGGCACCTCGACGGGTGCGAAGCCGTGCTCGAGGGAGATCTGGGAGAGCGGTATCAGCGAGCACCACTCAGCCATGTCGTAGACATCCATATCAAGTGGCAGACCATTGCGAAGACAGTAGATGAGACGGTAGTCCATAATGAAATCCATACCGCCGTGTCCGCCTACCTCCTTAGCACGCTGCTCAAGCTCGCGTGTGATGGGGTGCTTGTACTTCTCGTAGAGCTCCTTCTGCATCTCTGGGCTGACCCAGCTGTGGGTGGAGAGGTCATCCACTGCGGGCATGCCGGCATCCTTCAGATCCGTACCGGCGAGGGCGTAATGCTCGGCAGGATACTTAGAGGCGTAGCCCTTGGTGCCGGCGACATTGTACTGACGGCTGTAGGGGCGATGCGTGGTGACATCGTGGTGGATAAAGATGGTGCGCCCCTTCTCCGTGCGGATCATTGTCATGGTGTGCTGACCATTGGCCACCTTGGCATCCTTCATACCGCGTGTCTCCTCGAGGTAAGCGGGGAGGTTGCGGGGCGTGGTGTCCATGGAGACGAGGACATTCATCTTATCTCCACGGTGGAGATCGAGGATCTGAGCGGCGGGGCCCATGCCGTGGGTCGGGTAGACATCGCCACGGTGCTTGATGTTGTAGTCCATACGCCAGTCACCCTCGTAGTAGGGCCAGAAGTCCTCCAGATTGTGGATATAGCCACCCTCGGCATAGAGAATGTCGCCGAGGAGACCCTTATTCTTCATATTGAGGGTAGTCATCTCGAAGAAGTCGTAGACGCAATTCTCGAGCATCATGCAGTGCTTGCGGGTCCGCTCTGAGGTGTCGATGAGCGTCCAGATGTCGTCCAGCGAGAAGGCCGTTGGCACCTCTACAGCAACGTGCTTGCCTTGCTCCATGGCGTACTTCGCCATCTCGACGTGGGTCTGCCAATTGGTCACAATGTAGATCAGGTCGAGGTCGGGACGCTCGACGAGCTTCTTCCACGCGTCGTCGGAGCCGTAGTAGAGCTCTGCCGAGTGGCGACCATTCTTAGTGAGAATGGCGTTACTCTTCTCCGTGCGATCCTGGTGAAGGTCGCAGAGAGCCACGACATCCGTTCCCTCGATGAGCGAGAGGCGATCGACGGCACCCACGCCGCGCATACCGAGACCGATGATACCGATCCGGACGGTCTGGAGCTTGGGGGCACGGAAGGCCAGCATATCCTGCTGCCCCGCAGGACGCTCCGGGACGGTAGTCTGGATCATACGCGAGCAGGTCTTGTCCGAACCTCCCTTCTTGGCGCAGCAGTCCTGAGCCATGACCGGAGAGATCATAAGGGCAGACAGGAGAGCGACCGCGAGATACTTCATCATTTTCATAAGAACAAAAGGATTAGTGATTAGTTTGCTATTCCGACCCAAATATACCAAAAGAGATTGGGATCGTCAGTGTTTTAAGCCATTCTCACAAGGGTTCTGTAAGGGTGAGGACTCATTTTTGATTACATTTGTCCAAGAAATCACAGTGCCATTATGACTGACAATCACTACTACTTTTACCTCGAGAATGGGGTGCAGAAAGGTCCTGCAACAGCTGATCAGCTGGCGAGAGCCATCACCCCTCGGACTCTGCTCTGGCGTGAGGGAATGGAGGACTGGGCCGCAGCCGAGAAGATCCCGGAGATCAGGGCTCTGCTGAACGTACCGAATATCGTCCCAGACGAGACTGCGAGAGCCACCTGCCCACCACCGCCATCAGCTGTAGGGAGCGCGACAGCTATCGACGCACCGACTAAGCCCAACAACTATCTCATCTGGTCGATACTGCTGACGCTCCTATGCGGCAGTATCCCGGGGATGATAGGTATCGCCTTGGGGATCACCTGCAACCAGCAATATGCCAAGGGCGACTACAGGGGTGCGGAGCTCACCTCGTCGATGGCTCGCAACTGCATCCTCGTGAGCGTGGTCCTCGCTGTGATCCTCCTGGGCGTGCTGCTGATGATGTTTACCACCTTCGGGAGCGTCTTGCATTACTCACTCACCGATATCCTGGAAAACAGCTGAGGAGAATACGGATACAGGTGCTAATGTTGTACCTTTGTCCTCTTGACCGACTAGGTCACGATTCACTTATGACCCTATCATGAAGAAGGAGTACTACTATATAGATGAGCACGGGGAGCAATTCGGTCCCTACTCGCTGGAGATCTTCCGTCTGCTGCCGCTCAGGGGAGAGACCCTGGTGTGGCACACCGGGATGGGTGAGTGGGCAGCTGCCGACACGATGGAAGAACTGAAGGGGTTTCTACGTAAGGAGAGTCCAAGCCCTGACACCGGTGACAGGCAGGTGGAGTCGGGAGCGCCGATCCCTCCAGCCGCGCAGGAGAACCAACCCAGCCGCCCTATGCCCAAGAGCTGGATGACGGAGTCGATCATACTGACGCTCCTTTGCTCGATCATCGGGCTGATCCCCTTCTTCCACGCCATGCAGGTCCGCAACCTGTACCGAGCGGGAGACTACGAGGGAGCCGATAGGGAATCGGCAACGGCTAAGAAATGGTTTTACATTGCTCTGGCTATCGGTCTGGTGGTGGATGCACTCTACCTACTCTACTTTAGGGATCATCTTCCCAACGCCCTGCTATGAGACTCCGACAAGAGACACTACTTCTACTCCTACTGACCCTCGCTATGCCTGACCTCCACGGACAACTTCACCGAGTCATCTCCAACCCCTCAGGTGCTATCGTGGGGAGCATGGTCCCCGTCCCGGGCGGATCCTTCGTCCTACCGGGGACTGACAAGCCGACCGAGGTGGAGCCCTTCCTGATAGGCACACACGAGGTGACGCAGCGAGAGTACCACTTCATCATGGGCGAGGACCCATCCTTTTACTCCAGTCCGGACAAGTCCCGCCTGGCCCGATTTGACGGCGAGGGGATCTACCGCAGCGATACCTACAAGAGGCCGGTAGAGAGCATCTCCTGGTACGATGCGGTGACCTACTGCAATAAGCTGAGCCTCCACGACAATCTGACACCGGTATACACCATCACCGGCAACACAGTCACGCGAGACTACGAGGCGGACGGCTATCGCCTGCCGACGGAGGCGGAGTGGATGTGGGCAGCCATGGAGACGGACAAGATCCAAGTAACAGCGAAGTGGTCAGGCGGACCGGGACTGACGGTGGCTCGCTATGCCTGGTACAGGACCAATGCCTATGCGGAGTGGAACCCCCTCTACAACCCCGCCGAGATGGTTCGCCGACCGGAATACGGCACCCGAAGCGTCGGGACGAAAAGCCCCAATAAGCTGGGTCTCTACGACATGTCCGGCAACGTCTGGGAGTGGTGCGAGGACTGGTACGGCGAACGTACGCCCACCTACGGGGGACCAGAGAGCGGAGTCTACCGTGTCGCCAAGGGTGGATCCTTCCACTCACCGGCCCTCGCTCTCCGTTTGGACTACAGAAGGAAGCAACTCCCCGACTGCCCCAGCCGCCTGATCGGCTTCCGGGTCGTCCGCTCCATCGGGACAAATAGCACGACAGGACATGAATAAATACCTAAGGAAGAGCCTATACCTGCTCCTACTCCTCCTACCGACCGCATCACCTGTCCAATCACAGACCATCGAGATGGCACAGTCACAGATAGACAAGTTAGCGAAGATAGAGACGGACAGCCTCGCCTCCTACGCAGACAGCTACACCTACGACGAGGAATACTTCGCCGAGAATGAGCCTGCTACGATCTACTATCCGAAGAATCTAGAGGGCAAGGTCCCTGCCGTGATCGTCGTGCACGGCTTCAATTGCAAGCAGAAGTTTCTGCAGAAGATCCCCCAGCACCTCAGTTCGCACGGCTTTATCTGCATTACCTACACCGCTCTCGACCAGAAACGCCCATTCCAGTGGCCTCCCGGGCTTATGGCAGCCTACGAGATCCTCCGAGGTGAGAGCATGAGACCGGACAGCCCTATCTATGATCATGTAGACCTTGATGCGGTGGCACTCGTGGGACACTCCATGGGCGGTGCCGGAGTACTCCATACCGCAATGATGCCCTACCCCAATGGTCTGAGAGGTAAGATCAAAACGGTCGTCGGTCTCAATCCCTACAACGGCGGTCCACTGGTGGCTGAAGTGGGCGGCGGTGCCAATGACAGCCTCGGGGACGACCTCTCCCACCTCGATATCCCCACCATGATCGTCACAGGAAGCTACGACATCGTCGCCTTCCCCTGGAAGTCATTCGCCTTCTACAACAGTCTCGGTGGCTCAGCTAAGCATGCCTTCCTCTCGATCGATAGGATGGATCACGCCGACTGGTACTTCATCCCGAGCGAGCCCAAGTACCCCATCCTCCGAGCCATCCTATACAGCTGGCTTAGGGCGTACCTGGCTGACGACTCCGAATACCGAGACTACTTCGTGGACCAACCAGGCAGCTCCTTCGACAAGTACCTCAAGCCCCTACTCAGCAATACCCCCAATCCCCTCACCCGAGGAGGCGAGCCTTTCCCGCCATACGCCCTATCAGAGGAGGAACCACTTGGCACAACCAACTAAAAGTGCTACCTTTGCAGTCGCAAATGTCACCCGGACGTACGGGGTGATCATGCGTAAATATTATTCACCACTCATTATTTGTCACTAGATATGTATCTGGATACAGCAAAGAAGAAAGAAATCTTCGGTGAGTATGGTACGTCAGATCAGGACACCGGCTCCGCAGAGAGCCAGATCGCTCTCTTCACGTACCGCATCTCACACCTCACGGAGCACCTCAAGAAGCACCCACAGGACTTCAACACCTCTCGCTCCATGAAGCTCCTTATCGGTAAGCGCCGCAACCTGCTCGACTATCTGATGCGCAACGACATCAATCGCTACCGCGCCATCATCGAGAAACTCAACATCCGCAGATAATCATTATCACCCGACTAAGAGGGTGTCACATAGAGGTAAAAGGTCAAACAAGGTAAGATCATAACCTCAGGGCTTGCAAGAAGTAAAAAACTTTCTTACCTTTGCAGAGCAATAGCACGAAAGTTTTCGGTCCGTTCGTCTAACGGTTAGGACGCAAGATTCTCATTCTTGAAATAAGGGTTCGATTCCCCTACGGACTACTAATTCTTCCCCCACTTCTTGCAGGGACACACTCTCTAACGGGTGCAGATAGAATAATCCAATCATGGCAAATCATAAGTCAGCACTTAAGAGAATAAGACAAGCCAGCGCACGCCGCACGCACAACCGTTACTACGGTAAGACGATGCGTAATGCGGTCCGCGACTTCCGCGCCCTCGATGATGCAGCCAAGGCTGAGGAGACTCTTCCGCAGGTTACCTCTCTGATCGATCGTATGGCCGGCAAGGGTCACATCCACAAGAATAAGGCTGCCAACCTGAAGCACTCTCTCGCAGAGAAGCTCAATAGCCTCAAGGGTCAGCAGGCTAACGCCTAAGAAGCCGAAGTCATCGCCCTAAAAACGATCTCGGCCCAAGCTATTTGGTCCGTTCGTCTATCGGTTAGGACGCAAGATTTTCATTCTTGAAAGATGAGTTCGACTCTCATACGGACTACATAGTTTACGAGCTGTCAGTCACTACGACTGACAGCTCTTTTTTTGCTCTGTACCACCGGGCTAGCTTTGCGGAAGACAGCAGGAGCATGTCACACAGCAAGCCATAGGAACTGAGAGCCTTAGCCCAAGTAGCTCTCACTGATCTCTATTACCGGTATTAGTTTGGAGACACCATTGGTTCCATTTTGCCGAGAGGACTCAAGGAGACAATTGGTTATATCTACGCAAATTGGTAATTTTACCACTAAGTATATACGAGACTTCTATCCGATCCATTATGAAATTTACAGTAGGCAGTCAGCAGCTAAGCAGCAGGCTATCGATCATCAGTCGCGTGGTCCCCTCATCCAGCAAGACCGGAGGCACCTCGGCGATCATCAATGACATACTCTTCGAGATCAAGGGAGACATCCTCCGCATGACCGGCACGGACGGCGAGACACGCCTGACCCTCTCACTGCGCACTCAGACGCACGAGGGCGAAGACTACACCATCTGCATCCGCCCGGAGCACCTGCTCCTGCCACTCAAGGAACTTCCGGCACAGGACCTAACCTTCGACATCGATACGGACAATCAGCACATCAACGTCCGGTACAATAACGGCCACTTCGACTTCGTCGGTCAGGATGCATCCAACTATCCCGACGTGGCAGCTCTGGAGGAGCAGTCCACCGTCCTCGATCTACCCACGAGCGTATTCAGCAGAGGACTGACCTACACCGACTACGCCGTATCGGTCGAGGACACCCGTCCACTACTCGGCGGCGTCCACATCGATATCAGCCAGGAGCAGATCTCATTTGCCGCTACTGATGGATACATGATGGCGCTGTACAAGAATAAGTCGGTGCAGCTCACCGAGTCTCCCGAGAGCAAGTCCTTCACCCTACCGGGCAAGCCGGTATCCCTCATCAAGCTCCTCTTTACCCACCGGAGTCCCGGCACCACCTCGGATGTAGAGGGTGCTGAAGGAGCAACAGAGGAAACCGCTCCGACACTGGAGGACACGATCCGCGTGACGGTGTACGCCAATTATGCCACCTTTGAGCGCGAGGACATGCGCCTCCAGTGCCGCCTGCTCGATGGCAAGTATCCCAATTGCGAGAGCGTCATCCCGCAAGACAATGATAAGAGCATCATCGCTGATCGGTCGCAGCTGCTTGCAGCCTTCCGACGCGTTTCCATATTTGCCAACGATGCGACCAAGCTAATCAACCTGGTCCTGACGTCTAATCAGCTGCAACTGGATGCAAAGGATCTCGGCTACTCCACCTCAGCACAGGAGACTCTGCCTGTCAATTACAGCGGGACGGAGAAGTTTGAGATCGCCTTTAGCGCCCTCCACCTGATCAAGATCCTGAGCATCCTCCCCGGGGACGATGTGGAGCTCTTACTCGGTGACCGGGCTCACGCCGCCATCATCACGCCTCAGGAGAGGGATGAGGACGAGACAATCATCGCCGTAGATATGCCGCTGCTGATATGAGTCTGATCGAACAGCTCCCACAGCTCCGACTGGAGAGACCACTCGTATTCTTTGACCTCGAGACGACCGGCATCGACCCGGCCAGAGACCGGATCGTAGAGATAGCGCTCGTCAAGGTGCTGCCGGACGGCAGCCAGGAGTCCCTCTCCATGCGTGTCAATCCTCAGTGCCACATACCGGAGTCATCGACCGCAATCCACGGTATCAGCGATGAGGATGTGGCGGGCTCTCCCACCTTCCCCGAGGTCGCCAAGCGTGTGGCAGGATTCATCGAGGGATGTGATCTGGCGGGGTACAATTGCAACCGCTTTGACCTCCCGATGCTCAGCGAGGAGTTTTATCGCTCTGGCGTGCCTGTCGACCTGCACAGCCGTAAGGTGGTCGATGTGCAGGTGATCTTCCACAAGCGAGAGGCGAGGACGCTTACGGCGGCGCATCAGTTCTACTGCGGATCCACCTTCGACGGAGCACACGGGGCTCTGGCGGACACCCAGGCGACCTATAACGTCCTGCGTGGTCAGCTCGCCAAGTACCCCGACCTCCCTAATGATATTGACAAGCTCGATGAGTATACGACGCAGCGGAGGATCGTGGACTTTGCCGGACGCTTCATCTACAACGATCGTGATGAGGTGGAGTTCAATTTCGGAAAGCACAAGGGACGTCTCGTCTCGGATGTGCTGAGAAGGGAGCCGGGATACTTCTCCTGGATGATGAGCAGTGACTTCCCGGAGGACACGAAGTTTCAGCTGCAGAAGATCAAGAAAACGATCGACCTCAAGAGCGATAGTCCCGACCATGTCTAACCTGAGTGGGAAGCACATTGTCCTGGGTGTCACCGGCAGTATAGCAGCGTACAAGGCTGCGCCGCTGATTCGCCTTCTGATCAAGGCGGGAGCAGAGGTGCAAGTGGTGATGACGGAGGCTGCGAGGGAGTTTATTACCCCCCTCACCCTCTCCACACTCTCCGGTCATCCGGTACTGTGCGACTTCTTTGACCGAACCGATGGATCCTGGCACAGCCATGTGGAGCTGGGACTCTGGGCGGACCTCTTCCTCGTGGCACCCGCTACCGCCTCCACGATGGCGAAGATGGCCTACGGCATCGCAGACAACCTCCTCGTCACCTGCTACCTGGCGACGCGGGGACGGGTCTACGTTGCTCCTGCGATGGATCTCGACATGTACAGCCACCCATCGACAGTCGCGTCAGCCACACGTCTCCGGGAGATGGGCGCCACGATACTCGAGTCCGATGAGGGAGAGCTCGCCAGCCACCTGGTCGGCAAGGGACGACTCCCCGAGCCGGAGGAGATCGTCCGGAGACTGGAGCAGGATCTTGAGGACGAAGCTCACGCCGACGCCCCCCTAAGAGGGAAACACCTTCTGATCACATCCGGTCCGACGTACGAGCGGATAGATCCGGTTCGATTCATCGGTAATTACTCCTCCGGACGGATGGGGAAGGCTCTCGCAGAGCAAGCACTTCGTCTCGGGGCAAGGGTCACCTTCGTCACCGGGCCGGCTCAGATCCTTCCCTCTCCCGACCAGAGACTGGAGATGATCGGGGTAGAGAGCGCCGGGGAGATGCTGCAAGCATGTCTCGGAGTAACTTCCTATGACGTGGGGATCTTCTGCGCAGCTGTGGCAGATTATAGGGTAGCAAGCCCCGAGATGCAGAAGGTCAAGAGGGAGCACCGCCCTACGATGACGCTAGACCTGGTCTCCAATCCCGACATTGCCGCACTTATGGGCGAGCGGAAAGAGAGTGATCAGGTCCACATCGGATTTGCACTCGAGACCCATCTCGATCTTAGCCAAGTGCAGGATAAGATGAAGCGGAAGAACTTCGACCTCATCGTCGCCAATACCCTGGAGGATGCCGGCGCAGGATTTGGGACCGAGACCAATAGGGTCACGCTCCTGAGCAGAGATGGATCGATAGAGCAGACTCTGCCGCTGATGAAGAAGGAGGAAGTAGCACTTGAGATCCTCAAGACACTTCCTAAGCTTTTCTGATCTCCACTATGCGCCTTACACATCTGCACCTTCTACTCCTTACCGTTACACTGCTCTCTACGCCTCTGACTGCTCAGCAGCTGGTGCAGGCACGGGTGGAGGTGGACGCCTCGGCTCTTGGTGCGACGGGCGCAAAGGAGGTAGAGGGACTCCGGGAGCGCATCCGGAAGTTTGCCGATGGCTTCAGTCCCGACGTGAGACTCAGCATGACGCCAAAGGAGCCGATGCAGGTGTCTCTCTATATCCAACTGACCTCAGGGGCAGGACAGCACTTTACCGGAGACCTCACACTGACAGCCTACAGGCCGATCTACGGGAGTGAGCAACAGACGCCGCTCTGCCTGGTGATGGAGCGGGAGGTGCCTATCCAGAATAGCGAGGCAAGGAGCTTTTTCCCTCTCCAAGGGTCGATCCCGGAGAGTTTTTTGGGGCGTCGTCTGTACTACTATCTGTCGGTGGCAATGCTGCTATACTACGACTCCTTCGACACACTGGGTGGGCAGCCCTTCCTGGATCACCTCCTTCAGAGATCGGAGGAGCTCGGCGATGCCTGGAGAGAGGTGGGCGACCTGCGCGCTGCACCGCTGAGTCCGGAGCGGCTGCTGCCAGAGCTGAGAGGCAGAGAGGGGACAGAGGTGAGGGAGCTCTTCTGTCTCTACCACCGGGAGGTGCTGGACGAGCCTATGGAGTCAAGGGGAAGAGAGAGTCTGAAGTACTGGCTGGAGGAGATGAATAAGCTGCGCCTATCCATGCAGGTCCCGAGACTGATACAGATGATCGGGGAGGCCAAGGCAGGAGAGCTGAAGCAGTGGAGTAATGATCCGGAGGTCAGAGCCCGGGTAGAGGAGCTTATCCCATGGATCAGAGAGTAATAGAGCAAGAGTATGATCACACACCTGCATATTAAGGACTTTATCCTCATAGACCTACTGGAGTGGGATCTCCGGGAGGGATTTACCTCCATCACCGGTGAGACCGGCGCAGGTAAGTCGATCATCATCGGCGCCATAGAGCTGATCCTCGGCGGGAGAGCAGATATCCGCAAGATGCTCCGCCCCTCAGCCTCTAAGGCAGTCGTGGAGGCTACTTTTCTTCTGGAGGAAAAGATAGGACTAAGACCTGTATTTGAGCAGAATGACCTCGACTACAGCTCCACCTGCATCCTGAGGAGAGAGATCCTGAGTAGCGGGAAGAGCAGAGCCTTTGTCAATGACACACCTGTATCTGCAGCGCTACTCAAGGAGATAGGCGACCATCTGGTCGACATCCACTCCCAGCACCACAATAGACTGATCGGAGATCCGGACTTCCAGCGATCAGTCATAGACATGCTCTCAGACAATAGCAGCCTAAGGGAGAGCTACGCCGAGAGCTATACTCAGTACCGTGACCTCTCTGCTCAGCTCGCTAAAGAGCAGGAGAGAGTCCGCAGAGAGAGGGAGGAAGAGGACTACATCACCTTCCAGTACAAGCAGCTGGACTCCGCACATATTACTATGGGAGAGGAGACGGAGCTTCGGGAGCGACTGGCTGTGGCAGAGCATGCGACGGAGATTTCGCAGCTGATGCATGAGCTGGCCGACCTTGATGGTTACAGCCGTGAAGAGGAGACATCGGTGCTCTCCCGGATCCACACCCTGTCGCACGACTGCAAGGGGCTGGCTGACACTTTCCCTGCTGCCGGCGAGTATAGTGAGCGGCTCGAGGCGGTCTATATTGAGCTAAAAGATCTCAGCAACAGCGCTGCCCGAAGACTTGATGAGATCGAGATCGACCCGCAGGAGCTGGCTCAGCTCCAGGATCGGATGAATCAACTGCAGTCTCTCATCTACAAGCACAACGTATCGGATGGCGACGAACTGATCCAGCTAAGGGATAAATATAAGGAGCAACTCGACTCCATCACCTCTGCAGAGGACCGCATAGGCGAGCTGAAGCATAAGGTGGAGAAGGCTCATCTGGCTGCATCCGATCTTGCAGAGCAATTGACTCAGACGAGAGAGCAGGGGATCAAGTCCTTTGTCCCCTCTCTCATGGAGGGCATAGACGAGCTGGGGATCAAAGGAGCGTCATTTAAGGCCAGCATGACCAAGACAAAGGAGCTGACCGCCACCGGTCAGGATGAGGTCCAATTCCTCATTGCGACCAATAAGCAGACCACCCTACTCCCCATCAACGAGATCGCCTCCGGAGGTGAGATCTCCAGGATAATGCTCGCCCTTAAGGCGATCATCGCTGAGCATCAGATCCTTCCGACCATCATTTTTGATGAGATAGACACAGGTGTTAGCGGACGTGCAGCAGACCAATTGGGACGCATCATGAAGCGCCTCAGCCGCCATCTGCAGGTTCTTTCCATCACACACCTACCGCAGATAGCCGCGCAGGCTGATCAGCAAGTGATCGTCGTCAAGGAGGAGGGCAAGGAGAGCTACAATACCTCACTTCGTCCGGTGGAGGGAGAGGATAGAGTCCGAGCGATAGCCACTATGCTGAGCGGCTCGACTCAGACGGAAGCGGCTCTCGATAATGCAAGAGAACTACTCAACAATCATAAACCTTAAATACATCAATAAACTATCATGTCTAAAAAAGCTATCTCTACCGAAAAAGCGCCTGCAGCCATTGGTCCCTACTCTCAGGCAATCCAGACAGGCGACCTGCTCTTCATCTCCGGTCAGCTGGGACTTAATCCAGAGACCGGTAAGCTGGCCGGTGACACTGTTGAGGAGCAGTGCCGTCAGTCCTTTGCCAACATCAAGGCAATCCTCGCCGAGGCTGGTCTGACTATGGACAACGTCGTGAAGTGCATCGTCTACCTGACCAATATGGGAGACTTTGCCTCAGTGAATAAGATCTACGCCGAGCAATTCTCCGCCCCCTTCCCCGCACGTTGCGCCTTCGCCGTTAGTGCACTCCCCGCAGGTGGAGTAATCGAGATCGAGGTTACAGCCGCCAAGTAACAGTAGTCTGCATCATAACACAGGCGGACGTGGATAGAATTACAATCCACGTCCGCCTTTTTATATCTCCGCTGTGAGCAAGGTTGCACGTTGTAGCTAAAGAAAAAGTACCTTTGCGCTAAGAGATTAGTGCAACTGAGAGAAAAATAGAGAGTGCTGGACTTCCTCATCAATTACGGCTACATCGGCGTCTTCATCGCCGCGTTTCTAGCTGCTACCGTACTTCCATTCAGTTCGGAAGTAGTCTTTGCCGGCGTCTTAGCCAGCGGCGCTACTTATTGGCCACTAATCATTGCTGCGACAATCGGGAATAGTCTTGGAGGGATGACCTGCTACTGGCTCGGATCTCTCGGTAAGTTGGAGTGGCTCGAGAAGTACTTCAAGATGAAAGAGGAGCAGATCCAGAAGTGGGTGACAAAGATCCATGGTCGAGGCTCCTGGGTGTCCATTTTTGTGGCGCTACCAGGTGTCGGCGACTTTATTGCTGTGGCAATGGGCTACCTGCGAGCCAACGCATGGGGTGTCCTATTCTGGATGACTCTCGGGAAGTTTCTACGCTACCTTGTAGTTGGCGAGGCCACCAAGGCAGCACTCAGCGCACTCTGAGAGGCGCCATCACCACTACGCCCACCAGCCCCACAGTACATCGACCAACTAAGTCTGTTAGGACGAGGCACACCCTATCTAAACATAGTCAAAAGGCTTAGGTCAAGTGGAGTGGAGTGAAGTGCTGCAAAGGTACGACCCCGAAGAGAGTGATCGTCCCGTAGGG
>OJMA01000099.1_pt1 | contig 36047 bp, 26 predicted proteins | sample 1596921 | NCBI WGS metagenome assembly OJMA01 (sample SAMEA3904682, study PRJEB24821) | metagenome | biome: Builtin; feature: hospital; material: surface | place: USA | collected 2013-06-06
CGAGATGTAGAGAGGTCTCGTGGGCTCGGAGATGTGTATAAGAGACAGATCCTGAGCGGCCCCCACAAGCGCCGCATACGACTCGTGCTCCCGCACACTCGCGTCCAGGCCCGCCCACGCCGCCTCGGCAATGTACGGCGGATTGCAGGTCACGAGGTCAAAGGCGCCCAGGCGCGACAGACACGCATCGTCCCATACGTCGCCATGCACGAACGTGACGCGCTTCAGGTCGTGTCGCTCTGCATTCTCACGCGCGAGACGCACGGCACGCTCATCACTGTCCACACCGACAACGTCCACGTCGTACGCCTGCAGACCGTGCGCCAGCGCCACAGCTATGCATCCACTGCCCGTGCACAGATCCAGGATCCGCCGCGGCCGACCACCGTCGTCGGCAAAGCGCGCACGCACCAGCGACAGCAACTGGTACGTCCACGCCTCCGTCTCGCACCGCGGAATCAGAATCGGCGGACGCGTCAGCAGCGACAGCGGCCCAAAGGGCTGGTGCCCAATGACATAGCTCAACGGCTCATCACGCGCCGCGCGCCGCGCGAGTGACAGCAGCGTCTGCCTCGCCGGCGCCGGCCACGTCACCCACGCCGACGAGAGACCGTGCCGCGCCCGCACCTCATCGACCAGCCACCGCGCTTCTTGCCTGCATGCCTCTGCATCGCGGCGATGCGACAGCAGCGCCCGCAGCGCCACGGCATACGGCGATGCAGCGCCACGCACCGCCCCCTGCCGCATGCTGCACGAAAGAAGGCCCAAGCTGATGTGGAGCTACCCAACCCTACCTGCCGCCTTGCCCAGCGCCCAAATCGTGAAGGCAAACTTGTAGTGCGGGTACGAAATCGCACAATTGTGGTTGAAAATGCCCTCAATCTGCTCCTGCGCCCAGGAGCCGTCCGGCTGCTGTCGCGACATGATCAACGCAATGCCGCGCCGGATCGGCGTCGCGTCCGGGTAGTCGGCATGCATCAGCGCCAGCACGGCCCACGACGTCTGCACGACCTGCGATCGCGACTGAACGTACGCATGCGTCTCACACGACTTGTAGCTCTCGCCCCATCCACCATCTTCGCGCTGGTGGCCAAGCAGGAAGGCACACGCACGGCGCACCGCCTCGCTGTTCGCATGCGTGTGCCCCGCATGCCTCAGGCTCTCGAGCGCAAACATGGCCGCATACGTAAAGCAGATCGCCCATGAGCCGTACCAGGAGCCATCCGCACGCTGCGCCCGCAAAATGTACCCCACCGCCGCATCCACCGCCGCATCAATGTCCGCCGAGCGGTAGCTGTCGTACCGCTGGAACATACGCAGGCCCGACACGACCGAGGTCGTGCACTCCGGGTACGCGTACTCGACCATAATGTTGCCAAACACCTCAGCAGGATTCAGCCACTCCAGCACGCTCGGCCCATTGATCGTCTCGTACGACGCATACCCACCGCCCGGATTCTGCATCGACAGCAGCAAGTCGACCGCATCGCGCAGCCGCTGCTGCGACACCGGCCGGCCCAGGTCGGCCCCACTCGCCTCCTGCAGCATCAAGACGCCCTTCAGGCCCTCGGCCGTGCAGTCGCTCACCGTGTAGCCCTGCTCACGCGTACTAAACGGCCAGGCGCCCTTGGTGGCAAAGCGGTACGCCGAGCGATAAAACGTCGGATTCTCACGGATCTGCGTCGCATCCAGCCACGCCAAGATCGACTGGCACATATCGCGGTGGTCCCGCGCCAGGCCCGCATCACACATCGCCTGGGCAATGAACGACGTGTCCCACAGCTGGCTGCCATTCGTGCCCGTCATCATGAGGCCGTCAGCGCTCATCCACACAAAGTCACGCAGCTTCTCACGGTGCCGCGCCATCGCCTCGCTCGCCGGCCCGTCCACGATCCACCGCACGATGTAGTTGAGCATCTTGTTCACAGGCCCCAGGCACTGGTAGCTCGTGTTGATGTCCTCCTTCACAATCAGCTCGTACGCACGCCGCATGCCAGCCTCACGAAGCGCTCCGATGTGCACACGCTCATACTGCCCCAGCACACAGAACAGGGCATCCAGCATGCGGGTGTGCGGCGCGTACAGATCGGCCGCCGCGACGTGATTCCGCTGTGCGGGCCAGTGGATCTCGTCGTACGGCGTCGGGTACAGCTCCGCCCGCAGCGCCTTGACCAGCTCCGTTTCTTCCGCACGGAAGCGCTGGCCGTACAGGTAGCCCATAGGCAGGTACACCATGCGGGTGTGGACCCACCAGCGCCACGGATGAATGGGCACAGCGTCAGGTAGAAGCCACAGCTCAGGCGGGATCGGATGCACACCCTCCCAGTCGTACACGTTCAGCAACGCCAGCCACAACTTGCCCCAGCTCGGCAGGCCCGTCGCGCCGCCCAAGCGCCACAGCGTCGTGCGCGCCTGCACCATCATCGGGTGGTCAGGCGGCACGCCGACGATGCGCAGCACGACGTAGTTGAGCGCCGTGCCAAACACGGTCGAGTGTCCTTCGATGTGGATGCCCCAGCCGCCATCGTCCGGGTGCCGTCGGTGCCACAGGTACCGAGCAATTTCCACGCGCCACGCAGCTGGGATCGGCGTCTGCGTCACGTACATGCCGATGATCAGGCCAGGAAGCAGGAACATCGGGCCACCATACTCGCCGGGAAAGTGCCCGTCGTCTGCCTGCAGGTGGCGATAGAACGCCAGTCCACGCTGCGCCGCTTCCAGCGGTGTCGCGGCCGCCTCAGGATACGTCTCGGCGCCCACCGGCAGCCCAAGCCAGTACCTGTCCATCGGCGTCTGAGGCCATGCCTCTACCTCCGCGTCCGTCTCCAGATAGTGCCAGACGTGCCGCCCCACATCCGAGACACGCAGTCGCCACCGATGCAAGTCGGTCTGCCCGAGCGGCGGTCCTGTCACGTCGGTCATGAGAAAGCAACCCTCCACACCGCCCCGGGGCCGCTCGTCGCCGCCTTTCTACCACCACCACCGTGTCATGGTATGTACGCCCTGCTCACCCTAGACGGCGCTCTTTCACTTCCAGTCGCTCCTTCTCGTGGTGCTGCTGGTCATCTGCACCTGCACCTATATCCGCGCGACGGCGCCGGCGCTCGTGGACCGCAACCGGAAAGGGTACGTACACGCGACTCACTCTCAGCATGCTCGGCGTGTTCTTCAAGGCCGCTCGCATCGGTACGTCGATGCCCCTACTCACCACAGGCGAGCGATTGTCCCCCTACTGTTCCCTGGCGTGTGTGGCCATGGCCGTGTATATCGTTACGTAGGTGTGGAGGTGACGTCATCGTCCTACGATCATGGCGCAGCTGCCTGCCTTGCACAAGGCCTGCCTCGACGGGAGCCTCGAGGGCGTGCGCGCTGCCCTGGCGCAGCCGGATACGCCGCAGGTGCTGCAGACGCCCGATGCCGATGGACGCACGCCGCTCCATTGGGCCGCGTCGAGTGACGCGAAGCACGCGCTGATCGAGGCGCTCCACGCCGCGGGGCCGCTGGATGTCAATGCGCGCGACGCGAGTCTGTGGACGCCGCTCATGATCGCGTCGTCGGCGGGCGCTCTGCGCGTCGTGCAGTGGCTCCTCGCCCAAGGCGCCGACGTGCACGCCGGGAATGCCAAGCGCATCACGGCGCTGCACTATGCATGCAGCAAGAACCACATCGATATCGTGCGTGAACTCCTCGAAGCTGGCGCGGATGTCAATGCGATCGACGGCGCACAGCAGCGCCCCATCCACCGCGCTGCCTCCGCCGGGCACAGCGCCGTCGTCCAAGTCCTCCTTGCGCCGCCACCACGGAACGACGGCACACCGCACCCCAAAACGCGCGTGAATCCCGCTGACCGACTGGGCAACACGCCGCTGCACCTCGCGGTCGACTCGGCTCACGCGCAGACGGCGGCTCTCCTCATCGACGTCGGCGGCGCCGATCGGTGGCGCCAGAACGCCGACGGCCTCGTGCCTGAGCAGCTCGAGGGCGTCGGCGGTCTCGAGCAGAAGCGCGTCCGCGACATGCTCGTGCAGTCGTTTGGGCCTCTCGGTATCTAGCTATGAAAACAGGCGCCGGCGCCGGCCCAGGCCCGCCCCGCCACTCGATAGCCCTGGTGGAAAGCGACCCGGGCGTTCCTGGGCATTTTTGTAGCGGCGATACGCTTCGTACAGATGCAGCGGGAGGATCGGCCCGCTCTCGTGGCGCTCCCGCTGCACGGTGCGCGCGAGCTCGACCATCTCGCCGACAAACACTTTGCCGACACCGCTCACGGCCATCACAATGTGCTGGTTCACCGTCTGGGACAGGACGTGGTTCACGAGCTTGCGCACACTGCCCTTATTGAGCGAGCCACGTCGCGAGGCCATGTGCCGCTCCAGTTGGTCCTCGTCCATCAGGTGCGACAAGAGACCCATACTCCGCTGCTGCGCGGCATAGATGGTCTGCTGCCGCGAAAACTCGTCGTCTGCGAGCGCGTCGCCCTCGGCGACATCAGACTCGTCCTCGGACGCATCGTCGTCGTTGTCGTCCGACTCGTGCCGCGCATCGTCCGCACTGTCCGGCACGCGCGACGCGCTGCGCCGATCGGCACTGGCGCCGCGCACACTGGACGACCGCTCGCGTGCGCCGCTGTCATTCTTCCGCTTCTTGCCGCGCTTCGCCGGCCATCCGACGAGCTCGTCATCGACTTCGTCCAGCACGTCCACCGGCGTCGGCGGCGCCTCCGACTTGCGCCCACGCTTGCGGCTCGTGGGCGTATCGTCCATGGAGGGAGCAAGACAGGGGCGTCGTGTCACGTGCCGCCTCGCCTCGTGGGCGGAAAACGGCCCCATTTCGCCCTGCCTACCCACCATGTCGAGCAACGTGGTTCTGACGCATCCCCTGATCCGCGATGGCTGGTTCCGCGAAGAGAGCCCGCAGTGGCCCGGGCAGGCGATGAGCCTGCGCGTGCGCCGCATCCTGCACCACGAAAAGAGTCTGTTCCAGGACGTGCTTGTGTTCGAGTCGGAGACGTACGGGAACGTCCTCGTGCTCGACGGTGCGATCCAGTGCACGGAGCGAGACGAGTTTTCGTACCAGGAGATGATTGCGCACCTGCCGATCAACTCGCACCCGAACCCGCGCCGCGTGCTTGTGATTGGCGGTGGCGATGGCGGTGTGCTCCGTGAGATTGTGAAGCACGACATGGTCGAGGAGGCCGTGCTGTGTGACATTGACGAGGCCGTGCCGCGTGTGTCGAAGCAGTACCTGCCGCGCATGGCCGAGGGCCTGTCGCACCCCAAGTCGCGCGTGATCATCGGCGACGGCTTTGCGTTCCTCAAGGACCCGCAGAACCAGGGCTCGTTCGACGTCATCATCACCGACTCCTCCGACCCCGACGGCCCCGCCGAAGTGCTCTTCCAGAAGCCATACTTTGAGCTGCTCAAGGGCGCCCTCCGCCCCGGCGGCCACATCTCGACGCAGGCCGAGAGCATGTGGCTCCATCTCCAGCTCATTCGCTCGCTGACCCAGTCGACCAAGGAGCTGTTCCCCGTCGCCGACTACGCCTACACCATGATCCCGACGTACCCATGCGGCCAGATCGGCTTCGTCGTGTGCTCGCTCGACCCGGAGCGCAACGTCCGCGAGCCCCTGCGCACCGTGCCCCACTGCTCCTACTACAACAACGACATCCACCGCGCCGCCTTTGTCCTCCCGCAGTTTGCGCACCGCGTCATTATGGACGGCGAGCCGGCGCCCGCCCCCGTCGTCGCGACGGGCGACGTCAAGCGCCGCCGCACCGACGCCTCCAAGCCCAAGAGCGTGCTCGTGCTCGGCTCGGGCTACGTCGCCGCGCCCGTCATCGAGTACCTCTTGCGCTTCCCTGAGCTCAGCGTCACCATCGGCTCGGCCCGCCACGCCGCCAAGCTTGGCGCGCAGTTCCCCAAGGCGCGCACCGTGCAGGTCGACGTGCAGGACGCACAGGCCCTCAGCGCCGCGATCCAGCCGCACGACCTCGTCATCTCGCTCATCCCGTACACGCACCATGCCGCTGTGATCCGCGCGGCATGCCAGCACAAGGTCGACGTCGTCACGACGTCGTACGTGTCGGACGCGATCCGCGCTCTCGAGCCCGAGATCCAGGCTGCCGGCATCACGGTCATGAACGAGATCGGCCTCGACCCCGGTCTCGACCACCTGTACGCCGTCAAGGCCATCGCCGACATCCACCAGGCCGGCGGCCAGGTGCAGTCGTTCCGCTCGTTCTGCGGCGGTCTGCCGGCGCCCGAGGCCGCGACGAACCCGCTCGGCTACAAGTTCTCGTGGTCGTCGCGCGGCGTGCTCCTGGCCCTGCGCAACACGGCCAAGTTCGTGCGCGACCATGCCGTGCAGACCGTGAGCGGCCTCGACTTGATGGCCACCGCGCAGCCGTACCACATTCTCCCGTCGCTCGCCCTGGTCGCGTACGCCAACCGCGACTCGACGCCCTTCCGCGAGTGGTACGGCATCCCCGAGGCCGCCGAGTGCATCCGCGGCACGCTGCGGTACCAGGGCTTCCCTGAGCTCGTCCTCGCCCTCGTGCGCCTCGGCTTCCTCGACGAGACGTCGCAGGACTGGCTCGCGGCGCCAGGTCTGACGTGGTCGCAGCTCGCGGCGCGCCTCGTCGGCACGCAGGCCGACGAGGCCTCGCTCCGCCGCGGCATCGAGGAGCGCACGGGCGCGAGTGAGCTCGTGATCGAGGGTCTCCGCTGGCTCGGCCTCTTCTCGGACGACGCGGTCACGGTCGGTGGCCTGCCGGAGCAGCTCGCGGCCAAGTCGGGCAACCTGCTCGACACGCTGTGCGCGCGTCTCGAGGGCAAGTGCGCGTACGCGCCCGGCGAGCGAGACATGGTCCTACTGCAGCACCGCTTCGGCGTCGTGACCAAGGACGGCGCGCACAAGACGCTCACGTCGACGCTCCTCGACTACGGCGTGCCGAACGGCACGACGGCGATGGCGCGTCTCGTGGGCCTGCCGTGCGCGATCGCAGCGCGCCTCGTGCTGGAGCGCCATCCCGCACTCAAGAAGACCGGCATCATCGTGCCGTACTCGCTCGACGTCGCTGAGCCCATCCGCCTCGAGCTCGTGCAGGAGGGCGTGGCGCTCGAGGAGCAGTGGCTGTAGGTCCATAGCACGTGACGTTCGCGTGGACGCGTGGGTAGGATGGAGGCGTGTGCCTTCTGCCGGGACGCCACGCGCCACGTCGGCTGGGTTGTTTCGTGTCGACACAACATGCGTGAGATTGTGCACTTGCAGACCGGCCAGTGTGGTAACCAGGTCGGAACGAAGTTCTGGGAGGTGCTCTCGGATGAGCACGGCCTCGATGGCAGTGGAAACTACGTCGGCACGTCGCCGCTGCAGCTCGAGCGGATCAACGTGTACTATAACGAGGCGGCGGACAACAAGTACGTGCCGCGCGCCGTGCTCGTGGACCTCGAGCCGGGCACGATGGACTCGATCCGCTCGAGTGCGCTCGGCAACATGTTCCGCCCGGACAACTTTGTGTTTGGCCAGAGCGGTGCCGGCAACAACTGGGCCAAGGGCCACTACACAGAGGGCGCCGAGCTCGTCGACTCGGTCATGGACGTCGTGCGCAAGGAGGCCGAGAACTGCGACATGCTGCAGGGCTTCCAGATCACGCACTCGCTCGGCGGTGGTACGGGTGCCGGTATGGGCACGCTCCTCATCTCCAAGATCCGCGAAGAGTACCCCGACCGCATGATGGCCACCTTCAGTGTGATGCCGTCGCCGAAGGTGTCGGACACGGTCGTCGAGCCGTACAACGCGACGCTGTCCGTGCACCAGCTCGTCGAGAACTCCGACGAGACGTTCTGTATCGATAACGAGGCGCTCTACGATATCTGCTTCCGCACGCTCAAGCTCAAGACGCCCAATTACGACGACCTCAACCAGCTCGTGTCGCTCGTCATGTCGGGCATCACGACGTGCCTGCGCTTCCCCGGCCAGCTCAACTCGGACCTGCGCAAGCTCGCGGTCAACATGGTGCCGTTCCCGCGCCTGCACTTCTTCATGGTCGGCTTCGCGCCCCTCACCGCCCAGGGCAGCCAGCAGTACCGCGCCGCGACCGTGTCGGAGCTCACGTCACAGATGTTTGATGCGAAGAACATGATGGCCGCATCAGACCCGCGCATGGGCCGCTACCTGACCGTCGCTGCCTACTTCCGCGGCAAGCTCTCGATGAAGGAGGTCGAGGACCAGATGCAGGCCGTGCAGATGAAAAACTCGTCGTACTTTGTCGAGTGGATCCCGAACAACGTGCAGACCGCGCACTGCGACATTGCGCCCCGCGACCTCAAGATGTCCGTCACATTCATCGGCAACAACACCGCCATCCAGGAACTCTTCAAGCGCGTGTCCGCGCAGTTCCAGGCCATGTTCCGCCGCAAGGCCTTCTTGCACTGGTACACGGGCGAGGGCATGGACGAAATGGAGTTCACCGAGGCCGAGTCCAACCTCGCCGACCTCATCAGCGAATACCAGCAGTACCAGGAGGCCACCGCCGACGACGACCTCGAGGAGTACGACGGCTACGACGGCGAGGAGTACGAGGAAGACATGTAGCGTCTCATAGCTCCACGGGCGCCGCCCCTCACCAGGGGCATATTTGCAATTATCGCCCCACCTCCTCGGCCCTCCAGCGCTGGGGCCGCGCGTCGCTCGTTTGCCGTCTGCCCCGATGTGGAAGCCGAATCGCGGCGCACACGCGGCGCGCGAGCTGCAGATGGCTCGCCTGCGCGGCATCGCCCCTGGATCTCAGCAGAGCGCACACGACGTCGCTGATGCCATCGCAGCTTTCCGCCAGCACGTCCCCGCGCAGACGCTCACGGCGCAGCTGGCGACGCTCGAGCTCGAGCTGCACAGTGCCATCCTGTCGCACCTGGCGTCCGTCGGCTACCGCGATGCATCACACGCGAACGATGCGCCTGGCCGCGCCGTATTCCCCCCCACGATGGACGACGACGAGCGCGTCCGGCGCATCGTCCATGACCTCGAGCGCCTGGCGCCCAGCACCGCGTCCGATCCCGTGAACGCGACCGTGTGCGTCGCTTTGTGCGAGCTCGGCTACTTTGTCCTCGGCAACGACAGCATGGTCATTCAACTCACCGAGCGCACCGAGCTCCTCAACGCGGATCCGTTCGGCGCCACGCCGCTCAACGAGCACCACGTCGCCGTAGCCATCCTGGGCGCCACCGTCTACGGCATGGCCAACGAACGCGCCGGCGAGACCGACGACGCCCTCTTTGCGTACGAGCGCGCGCACGAACTGCACGAGCGCGCACGCGCTCACACCACGCACCAGACGCCCCTCGTCGACGAAATGGAGCGCTGGACCGAAACGGCGCTCTACCGCTACGCCCTCCTCCTCCTGCACGCCCGCTCGCCCAAGGCGCAGCACGCCCTGCAGCGCTACGAAGCGCACGCATCGCGCTGGCCCGCCACCTTCCGGCAGCCCCAGCGCCGCGTCATTCAGGCGTGCCTCGCCCCTGCCCCAGCGGCCGCGGCCCCTGTCGCCCCTGCCGCGCAGCCTCCCGCCACACCCGAGGCGACGCGCTCGTCCGCCTCCGTCGCGCCAGCGACGACCTCGCCGCGCCGTCCCCTGCCGCTCCCGGCCCCCATGGCCTCGTACGCCTCGATCCAAGCGCGCGCCGTGCGCCTGCTGCAGCAGCCCCCGGGCTTCCCACGCGCCGACGAATCGAATGCGCATGTCGAAACCTTGTGCGAGCAGCTCGTGTCCAGCTGGCGCGCCGAGCACGCCTCGCACGGCACGAAGGAAGCGGACGACGTCGTCCTGCTCTTGTACGGCCTCGCCGGCCTCTCGTTCCACTCGCACACCGTCACACGCCTGCTCATCCACATGCTCCATGCCGCCGAGGCGTACGCGGAAGCCTACGAACTCGTGCCCAAGTACATCGCCCTCGTGCACACCGCCTGGACCGCCCAGGGCGTGCCGCCGCAGCGCGACACGCAGGGCTTACGCGCCATCGACGGACCGAGCGAGTACGTCGATACCGTCTTGCTCGGCGCTCACATCGCCACGCACTACATCCATGCCCCGGCCCAGGCACACGAATGGACCGATGACCTGCTGCTCATCGGCACCACCGACAAGAGCCCCGAGCACCGCTTCACGATGCCGACACCCATGCTTGCTCGCGTGCTCCGCTGCGCCGGCGAAGCCCGCCTCGCTCAGGCACGCGCCGCGACGCCATCCGAGCGTGCGACGCTCCTCGACGACGCCCGTGTCTTTCTCCGAAACGCCGTGACCCTCGATGACGATGCCTCCGAGTCGCACTATGCCCTCGCCTGCCTCCTTGCCACGCAGCGCGACACAGACACAGCGCTCCCACACGCTCGGCGCGCCATCGAATTGGAGCCGGCGTTCGTCGACGCATGGCACCTCACCGTGCTCCTCCTCTCCGCCCGCAAAGACGTCGCCGGCGCACGCAGCCTCGCCGCCGAAGCGCTCACGCAGATCGAGGCCGATGACGAACAGCCGCCGCTTCGCACGTTCCTCGCGTCCTTCGACACGCCGCCGTCGCCTTTCGCTCGCGCATGTGCCTACATGCAGCTCCTCATCACGCACAACGCCCTCGTCGAGCTCACGCACGGCGTGCAGCTCGCTCTGTACGGACAGCGCGACTTGTTCTCAGCCTACCATGCCCGCGTCGCGCCGCTCAGCACACCCCACGCACCAGCCGAGCAGGCACCGCGCTTCACCACACCCGGCCCGGAGGTCGCCGCCTCGACGCTCGAGGCACGCCGCACGTTCCGGGCTCGCGAAGCCACACGCCTCCTCCAGCGCCTGTGGCTCGTTAGCGCCGCCTCGTTCCGTCGCGCCGACAATCTCGAGCAGGCCCGCTGTGCGATCGCCGAGGCCGAGCAGCTCGACGCACGCTGCGCTGACGTGTGGGTCCAGCTCGCACAGTGGTGCCTCGCGGCCGGTCAACGCACGGGCGCCGCCATCACCTGCCTGCACAAGGCCCTCGCTTGCGACACGTACCACACAGCCGCCCGCGTCCATCTCGCTCGTGTCCTCCTGCACGAGCCGGAGCACGAGGCCGACGCCAGCATCCGCTCGCCGCGCGAGGCTGAGGATCATGCACGCTCCACGCCCAGCCGCTCCCTCGGCAGCACAGCGCACTCGCTGCAGGACGTCGAGCCCTCCTTCCGCACGCCCGACGCATCGTCCACATCCTCGACCAGCACGGCCGAGGCCCTCCTGCGCACCGTCACGCAGTCCCACGGCTACGATGTCCCCGAGGCATGGCACGCACTGGCGCAGCTCGCCAAGCAAACATCGCGCCCTACCGACACCCAGCGCCGCGCTCTCCTCGAAGCTTTGCGCCTCGAAGCATCTCGCCCCATCCGGGCCTGGCACGAGGCGTTGGCCCTGCGTATGTAGTGTGGAGGTACATCACATGATCCATCCCCGGCAACCGAGCGCATACGAAGCGCCTCGTCTCCCAGCATGTCGGTGGACCGCGGCGCGAAAGAGCACCGGCATGCTCGGCGCGAGAACAAGCACCACCATGTCGCGGCTACACGGAGCGGCAAAGAGACACGCATGATCGGATTGTACGTGCTGCACCAGACCTTGGGCTCCGGCACGTTCGGCAAAGTCAAGCTGGCGACGCATGCCTTGACCGGCCACCGCGTCGCCGTCAAGATCATCAACAAGCACAAGATCTCATCGATGGACATCGGCGGACGGATCAAGCGCGAGATCCAGTTCCTCCGCATGCTCCGCCATCCCCATATCATCAAGCTCTACGAGGTCATCGCGACGCCGTCGGACATTATCATGGTCCTCGAGTACGCGGGTGGCGAGCTGTTTCAGTACATTGTCGACCACGGGCGCTTGCCGGAAAGCGAAGCGCGCCGCTTTTTTCAGCAGATCATCACAGCCACAAACTACTGCCACAAGCACAAGGTCGCCCACCGCGACCTGAAGCCTGAAAACCTGCTCCTCGACGAGTTTCTCAACATCAAGGTCGGCGACTTTGGCCTCTCCAACTTGATGGGCGACGGCGACTTTCTCAAAACCAGCTGCGGCAGTCCCAACTACGCCGCGCCCGAGGTCATCGCCGGCCGCCTGTACTCGGGGCCCGAAGTCGATGTTTGGAGCTGCGGCGTGATTCTGTACGTCATGCTCTGTGGTCGCCTGCCGTTTGACGACGACTATGTCCCATCGCTCTTTGTCAAAATCAGTAAGGGCATCTACAGCCTCCCATCGCACCTCTCACCCGAAGCCAAGGATCTCCTGTCCAGCATGCTCGTCGTGGATCCCGTGAAGCGCATCACCATCCCCGATATCATGCAGCTGCCTTGGTTCAATGTCGATCTGCCAGCCTATCTTCGCCCATACCCCCTCACTCCCTCAGTCGAAGATAAGCAGTTCGTGCTGCATCGCGCCCCTGTCATGGACGACACCCTCGGCACCGAACACATCGAAGCGGCCGCGTCTCAGCATGGCGAGCCACCGCCCGATCCCTCGATGATCTCGCCTGATCTCGGCGTCATTGACCCCCTCATCCTCCAGGAACTGCTCGGCAAAGTCGAGGGCATCTCACGCAACCGCGTCCTCGAGATGCTTCGCGCTCCGAACACGAACCAAATCAAAGTCGCCTACCACCTCTGCCGCGACTATCACTGCACCCTCAACATGATGAGCGACATGCTCAGCGACATGGACGACGAGCCGGCTCCGTCGACGTCGTCTTCCAGTCCCGGCGGCCCGCCGTCCGAAGCGCCGCCTCCCTCCCTGCGTCCCATGCAACGCAGGCCCTCCCTGCGTCCCGCCCTCGCTCCCGGCACGTCGCCCATGCACTACAACGTGCTTATCAAGCGCTCCGGCGCTACGACCGATCTGATGCATGCCAAGGAGCCTCGCTCCCGTCGTCCCTCCGCCGCATCTCGACGGCCCATCGACGAAGACACCAAGGCGCGCGTCAATGAGCTCATGGCGGCCGTGGAAGATGAGGCGATCGAGGGCTCAGACGCCGAGTTCCCCATCTTTGACGATGAGAGCGACGACGACGACGATGAAAGTGACGCGCTCTCTCACATGTCAGACTCGGACGAGGAGTATGCGAGCTTTGATATGATCGACGACACTGCCGTGGACGATGTGGGTCGCGAGCCGCTGCACGAAACGTACATGCGGCGCTCCAACCACCTCGCTGTGCTGCAATCGAGCCTGTCTCCATCTCAGCGCTCTCTATACCAAACATCCCACAGCGGCTCATCCACCCCGAATCACCGGCTCAGCTCCACACCTTCCAGCGTATCCACTTCGGCGTCCGTGCCCCTCGCAACAAGCCGTGATGGAACACCCCACCCTTCCCACAGCAAACCTGTGTCGCGGAGATCTCGCACGCCATGGCACTTTGGTATTCGCAGCCGAAGCAGTCCCATGGAGATCATGCTCGTCCTCTACCGCACCATGGAGTCACTCGGCATGCAGTGGTGCCCCAAAGCGCCGCTGCCATCCATGTCGCGCGACCTAGACGAAATGAGCGCCAAAGAACGACAAGACGTCCTCAGCGCCCTGAACGAAGACATTTTCTACGTGCAGACACAGTGCATTCTCTGCCACCACAAGGTCTGCATGGACCTGCAATTGTATCGCGTCGCAGACCAGTCCTACCTGGTCGACTTCCGCAACGTCGGCTACGCATTGGCTTCGCCCACATGCCCCAAAGGCAGCTCATCTATCTCGTCATCGTCTGTGGCCCTCCGGCGCGATACCCCAAGCCCCTTTCTCTTTTTCGACGCCGTCTTTCGGCTCATCGTCGCCCTGGCCGGGGGCGGCTCGTAATGCCACGTGCTCCGTCGATCACCGAGACCCTGGTAGCTTCGTAGCCCGTCGTTCCTGCCTCGCCGCTGTCATGTCCGAATCGCAGCCCCTCCTGCATCCGCGCGATACACACCCAAAAACACTTCTGTCATCTTTCCGCTGGCTCATTCTATCGTCCGCCGCCAACTGGCTGCTGCTGTTTGTGCCCTTGGGCATGGCGGCCCAATGGTTCCACTGGGGCTCGTTGGCCGTGTTCACCCTCAACTTTCTCGCGATCGTGCCGCTCGCCAAGCTGCTCGGCGATGCCACAGAGCAAGTAAGTATGCCACTCGGTCCCGCTCTCGGTGGCCTGCTCAATGCCACCTTCGGTAACGCGGTAGAACTGATTGTCGGTGTCGTGGCCCTTCTCCAAGGCCAGCTCCGTGTCGTGCAAATGTCGCTGGTGGGCTCGATCCTGTCGAATCTGCTTCTCGTGCTGGGTCTGAGCTTCTTTGTCGGCGGTATCTACCAGCCGGAAAACACGTTTGCTCAGACGGCCGCTCAGGCGTCCGGCTCCATCATGACCCTCGGCTGCTTTACTATGGTCCTGCCCGCCGCCTACTGGGGCTCCGTCAAGAATGGAAACACCGACAAAGATATCTTTTCGACCGCGTTCTCGTCCTTGGGCGCATCGCGTGCGCCGCTTGAGAAGCCCGCTCCCGGCACCTTTGATGCGCTGGGTGGCATCCTGTTCATCTCGCGTGGCACAGCTGTGATCTTGCTCTTGATCTACGTCGGCTACCTCTTCTTCCAGCTGCGCACGCACTCGTTCCTGTACGAGAGCCCTACACGGGAGCAGGACGAGCAAGAAGAACAGCCCGACATGTCGCCGCAGGCCTCGATTCTGGCGCTCCTGATCATCACGCTCATCACCTCGGTGAACGCCGACTACCTCGTCTCGGCCATCGACGACGTCGCCAACAACTACGGCATCTCCAAAGTGTTTATTAGTACCATCCTGCTTCCGATCGTCGGTAATGCCGCTGAACACGTCACGTCGGTGTGGATGGCGGCCAAGGACAAGATGGAGATTGTCCTGGGCGTCTCGGTCGGCAGCTCCGTCCAAATCTGCCTGGGTCTGGTGCCTGTGCTCGTGCTGGTCGGATGGGCCGTCGGTCAGCCGCTGACGCTGTACTTCCACGACTTTGAGACCATCAATCTCGTCGTGTCCGTCCTGCTCGTCAACTCGCTCATCCAGGACGGCAAGAGCAACTACCTCGAGGGCGCCCTGCTCGTGGCTCTCTACCTTGTCATCTCGCTCTCTTTCTGGGTATCGCCATCGTAATGCCAATTCTTTGTATCATTTACAATTCAACTATAGCATCTCTCTTTTTCACTTCGCAAATGGATTGGATCCCGCCTGACCCGTCCGCTGCTGCTGCATCGCTTGGTGCCACATGGCAGCATTGGGCCCAAGACGCATGTCGCCCGTGTTGCCAAAGGTATCGACACCATCACCAGACGCGAGCAGCCGATTCAGCTCCGGGTTCATGTTGGTCACCTTGGCACGAGGCGGGCCCTGCGGCTTGGGCTTGGGCATCGGCTCGGGGTCTTCAGGTCCTTCTTCTTCCGATCCGTCCAAGTTAATCAGGGTATCAGTCTTTTGGGAGGCGGGCTCTGGCGCCGGAGCCGGCGCCGGTGCCGATGGCGACAGCCACGGGTTGTTCGAGCCGAAGCTCGTGGGCTGCGGCATCATCATCGCCGGCTGTTGCGTCATCATGTACTGGTACTGCTGGGCAGCCTGCTGCAAGGCGAGTTGACGCTGGTACTCTTGCTGCTGAAGGTACTGCTGCTGAAGCATTTCCTGCTGCTGCATCTGCGCCTGGAAGAAGGGGTTGAAGCCCGTAGCTTGAAATGGTATGAAGGACGTGTACTGGGGCTGAAGCGAAGCGCTCTCTTCCTTGTCCAGGTCAATCAGCGTCTCGTTCTGCTTCCGCTTTTCTTCCTCTTCACGCGACGCTCTGAGTGCCTGCTGCAGGTTCGACTCATCCTCCGCTTCTCGACGCCGCCGCTCCTCTTCCTCCTGGGCCATGCGGCGTGACTCGGCAAGCGCCTGCTCAAGCTCTCGGTCCTCGGCAGACATGCGCTCCCGCTCAAGCTGCCTTCTTCGGCGACCCGCATCGTCGGTGTAATCGCCAGCCGCGCGGAAACGCGTCTCTTCCTCCATGCGCATTCGGCGACGATGTCGCATGCGCGAGTCGTCTAGCAGGAGCGCTGTGATGTCCTTCGCCTTCTGACGCACATTGATGCCCTGATCAATGTTGGCATCGTCCACGTACTGAAACTCTTTCAGAGTCTTGACAATGTATATGTTGTCATGGAAGTAGTTCCATACATTCTCGCTACCCGACGTCAGCAGGTAGTCCAGGACAGACAGCGCCTTGAATACGTGCCTCCAGTTTTTCCCCTTGTCATTCAGTCGCTTATCCAGGATTTCCATTATCTCGATAAAGTCGGTCGGGTTGTGGCTCAGCTGCGAGAGCTCATTCAGCTGGGCTCCACTCGGGCCCCAGGGATCGTTGGACGTGGCTTCACGGACCTTGATCTGCGTATCTGTATATCCCTTGATATAATTTTTGCCGATCCGCACAGCAGACTTCGATATATTTTGCAGCGACATCCCGTACCCGGTATCGACACGCTGCCCTGTCGGGTGTGGTCGCTCGGGGCACCTGGGGACGCGGCACCAGGCCTTTGTCAGCCGCACCGTCACGTGCCTATCACGACAGATGGTGCTGAGATGCTTGGTAGGGTGGTATATGCGCGCTCAAGGCGCCATTCTATTTACAGGTATCCATGACGCAGCAGATTTGGTGAGTCACGAAGAGAGCGTGGTGTTAGTCACGACACCCTTCTCAGTGATGCTCTCCCTGTCATCCATCGTCTCCATGCCGCTGGGTCCAGCGCCCGTCTCCAGGTCCGCGACGCCTCGCTCCAACGGCATGACGGCCGCGGGCGCCTTGTCCATGTCCTGCGACGAAGAGAGTCCATGTTCGAGTGACTGAGGAAGATCTGAGACCATCGAGATATCCTCATCGCATTGGAATGCACAGTAAGGAACGTGATCAATCACCATCATCAGAATGAGGGTCATCACAAACGTCCATGCAAAGCCCGCACAAGAATCGGCCAATTGGTATCCGAGCTGCACCCAGTGATGGTTGATCCAGCCAGTACTCTCTGTTGGACTCGTTCCATCAAAGGTGGCAATGCGGCCATCAGCAAAGAGCGCAGTCAGTACATTGCCCACCATACCACCGAGTCCATGCACGACAAAGATATCGTAGCCAAGCACATCCTTCATGGGCGTCGCCAAATGCGATGCGACGGAGCCCACCACACCGAATACCAGCGCAGATGGCGTGCCAACATAGCCAGAAGCCGGTGTAATGGCAACAAGTCCTGCCATGGCACCCGAGCAGAAACTAATGACAGACCACTTGCGGTCAAAGCGGTAGTCCAACACCAGCAGTGTGATTCCACCTGCACACGCGGCAATGTGCGTCACCATCATCGCTTGCGCGGACCGAAGGTTAGCGCCTGCGCCCGAGCCACCGTTAAAACCAAACCACCCAAACCAGATGAACACGGTGCCCAGAATAATGCACGTGGTGTTGTGCGGTCGAGCCGGCAACTCCATACTGCGCGATCCGTACTTGTATCCAAGGTATAGTGAGATGACCAGAGCCGCTGTCCCAGAGCTGATGTGAACAGGTGTGCCACCAGCATAATCCAAGCCACCCATCATGTAGCTCCAGCCATTTGAATTCCATGTCCAACAGGCAATAGGGTTGTATACAATCGTGCACCAGCAGAAGGTAAAGAGCAGCACAGGCCCCACTCTGGCGCGCCCAGCGAACGCACCACATGCAATCACCGGCGTGAGCGCAGCAAACATGAGCTGATACAGGGCGTAGAGGAGTACAGGTATATTCGCAACACCGGGCAGTGCTTGCATATCGACGTGCATCAGACCAAAATGATAGAGATTACCGATAAATTTGCTGCTTGTAGGGCTAAATGCCAGTGAGTAGCCCCAAAAGAACCATTCAATGGACGCCACCGCCAAGACCATGACTGACATCGCAATGTCCGTAAATGCATTCCTCTGACGAAGCAGCCCCGAATATAGCAGCGCCACGCCAGGAATCATGATAAAAACCAGACACGTCGACGTCAATACCCAAGCCATATCGCCCAGGTTGTACACGATGGCCCGGCCATCACTCGTAGCCCACTGGATATTATGCTCTGCCGTCGTATGAAATTCGACCATCACCAGCACGCAGCGCAAAAATGAAGCACAACATCCTTGTCTAGCCGCCTTTTTTCAAGAACCCCAAGGTCTCTGTAGTTATCATGCCCAAGTCGCCTATCTGCTACACCGAGAGCAGATAAGGAGGAACCCAGATAACCCTGCATGGCCACGTGGTTTTGTTCGCACACCCAGCGATAGCTTATCAGGCACGTGACTCCATCGTTGTTAACCGCGACGTGAGAGGACAGCGCGGCGCTGTCGTTCCAATCTGGCATGTCCTCCGCTGATAAGAGCGAACATCCATCCAAACGGCAACGTACAGAACCAAGTGGGCATACATATGAGTCAGACGTCGGACTCTTGGCTTACGTGCATCCGGGCTGGCGACCCGTTCATGCCATCATAAAGCAGCGGTATGCCGACTTTATTGTCCATGAGCTAGCGGCAGATGGTCGCATGGTGAGCATCACCAGCCTAGATCCTCCACCGGTCTGGGAATCGAAGAAGCCACAGGGTTCCTGGGATGACCTGCGCGACTTTTTTGGCGACCGACTGCCTGATGTCCAGGCTGGATGTCTGCAGGGCCCTGTCGACTCCTGTGCCTTGACAGACAAGTCGCATCGAACGCACATTCACCGCCTCCTCCGTGCCTTGGCGGGCGATCGTCTCATGTCTGAGACCATCCAGGTGCCTGAGGGCTCTGCTGTGCGTGTACAGCAGAACACGTCGCGGCGGTCCTCCCGCGACGACCCTGATTCAGAGTCTGCTGCAGCGCCACCATACATTCACTTTACTCTGCAAAAGACGAACCGGGATAGCCAAGAGGCACTGCAATGGCTCGCACGCTTCCTTAAGCTAGATCACCGGGGGCGCGCCTCTTCTGTCAATGCGCTCAGTGTGGCTGGCACCAAGGACAAGCGCGCCGTGACCGTCCAACGAGTGGCTCTACAGCGGGGACGTCGGACGCTGCGTGAAGTGTGGGACAGAGTCAATCATATTGGGCAGCCGATCAGCAGTGATCCGGGCCAAAAGCAGCGCCGGACCGTGCACGATGCTGTCACGACGCGTGCCGAGCGTGGTTTGCGTGTTGCGCACCTTTCCTACGCAGATGCGCCACTTCAGTTCGGCATGTTACGCGGCAATCACTTTACCATAACGCTGCGCGATGTCCGCTGGACTGATACAGCCACGCCCAGTGATGATATTCAACGCATCCTCGGCGAACATGTCCGCGATCTCGAGGCGCATGGATTCATCAATTACTTTGGCATGCAGCGTTTCGGCACGGGTCTTGTATCCACGCACCAAGTGGGCATCGCTGTGCTGCGCAAAGACTTCCGAGAGGCACTCCGCCTGGTGCTAGAGGCCGGTGCCCTTCACGGTGATGCGGACGAGGAGGATGCACCCCCCGCTGTGCTTGCGACGCGACAGGCTCAAGCAGCCGTGGCGGAAAAACGGTATGAAGATGCCTACCGCTTGATGCCCAAGAAAGGCGTGGCGGAGCGCGCTGTGCTGGAAAAAATGAAGATGCCCGGCTGGTCGCCCAACGATGCACTGGGTCCTTTCCAAAACATACCTCGCTCTCTCCGTCTCATGTACGTCCATGCGTACCAATCCTACCTCTGGAACAGGTTGGTGTCCGAACGTGTGGCACGTTTCGGTGCATTGTCCCCTGTCGTGGGTGATTTGGTGCAGCATTCAGACGACTCGATCCACGTCCTCGATGCAGAGACTGTCTCGCAGCATTCGATGGATGACGTCGTCATGCCCATGCCAGGCGCTGATGTGCATCTTCCGCAGGACGGATGGCTAGAGCAATTGTACAAGGACATGCTTCAACAAGACGGCCTGACACCCGACTCTCTTTCATCCTCGCATCAACCAGAGTACCGCCTCAAAGGCGCGTACCGACGCCTCATTCACAAGCCGCGCAACTTGCGGTGCGAATTCCTTACGTATGCCGATGCGAATGCGCCGCTCTGTGCAACAGACGAAGAGGCTCTTTTGGGCGTTGCCATACCCACGCAGAGCGAGGCGCCATACTTGGCGATGAAGCTTTCCTTTGAGCTTCCGCCCTCGTCCTACGCCACTGTTATGCTGCGCGAGATCTTGCGGACCGATACCAGCGCGCATGTTCACAAGGAACTCACGAAACAGTCCACGGCTTAGCATCCACAGCGATCTTGCGCAGCGGTGACATAGCTTGATACACCTGTCAGAGAAATGACGCCTCCGGCATCAGGCGCACCACCAGGAATACGATCACCGGGGCGTCGCACGCCAGGCGCCACATGGAGCCAGAGGGCGGGCGTTGTGACAATCTTGCGCACAAGCTCGTCAAAGGCCTCGTCGACATGGCGCCCCGCTTTGGCACTGCACTCCATGAATAGCATACCTTTTTCATCAGCATAATCACGTCCCTGTTCTGTGGTCACTTGCCGCTCTTCGTCCACATCCGTTTTGTTGCCGACCAACAAGCACACGGGTGGCACGTCGCCCTGGAACATGCGCAACTCACGGATCCACTCGGAGACATCTTCAAACGTACGTAGATCTGTGATATCGTACATCAAAACGACGCCTTGTGCGCCGCGATAGTAGCTGCTCGTGAGTGTGCGGTACCGTTCCTGGCCAGCTGTGTCCCATATACTCAGCTTGAACCACTTGCCGTCCACACAAACACTCTTGAGTTTGTAATCCACGCCGATCGTTGCAGCCGCGTCATCTTCCACAAACAGGTCGTCTGTATACCTTCTCACAAACGCGGACTTGCCCACACCCGACGATCCGATGAGCAAGAGTTTCAGCGTAGGCAGCTCCGCCGTGGTCGTCGGTTCCCCCATGGGACGGTCGGTCGTAGTGGAGGGGAAAAGCCACGTTGCGATTCTTTCCGCTCCCTGCACCATGGCCATGACCACACAGAGCACGGAGGTGGCACCGCTTGCCTACCGCAAGATCGTGTACCACTCTGCCAAGTACATGTCATCTACGGTCATCGGCATACTCGTAGGCACGACTCGCGAGCGTGTGGAGGATGTGATCCCGTTCGTGCATCACTGGCACACGCTCAGTCCCATGACCGAGGCTGGTATGGCCCTGGTTGAAGCGCACACAGCCAAGCACCACCAGCAGATCCTGGGTCTGTACGAGGTGCCTGAGCATCTAGCACAGAAGGACGTGTCGCCTACCACGGCTGCCTTGGCCGAGACACTGGCCACCAGGATGGGCCACGCACCGCTGCTTTTCAATGTACGTATCTCGTCTCTCACCCCAGCTCAATGGCACGAAATTGATGGATATCCGCGGCGCCATAGATGCCACGGTTCAGGGACGCACTGTGCAGGTCCAAGTCCCCCAACCAGAGTCGCTCGCTTTGGCCCTGAGGCAGGAATTAGGACAGGGTGTTTTTCAGTTCCTCTATGATTGGGACGACCATCTCGAAAACACCCAACTCGATTGGCTCACCAACCCCGACCTGGCCTAGGGCACGGCATCGGCCCGGTTCCGGTGTACATAGTGTGTCATGGGCATATCTTCCTTGGCCTCCACACCCTAGATCATGTTCAGCACGTCCGTCCGGCGCTTCGGTGCGTCCCTGACGACGTATGCGCCGCCGATGCGCGTCGCGATCGTGGGATCTGGACCTTCAGGCTTTTATGCTGCTTCGAGGATCCTGCATTCGTTTGATGCCCAATGCGGAACGGGCGAAAATGGCGTAGATATCCACATGTACGAGCGTCTGCCCACACCCTTTGGGCTCGTGCGATACGGCGTGGCTCCAGACCACCCGGAGGTGCGCAATGTCGAGAACAAATTCGACGAGGTCGCACGCGATCCCCGCTTCACGTTCCTGGGTAATGTGCAAGTGACGGGCGGAGCCGATGTGCTCCCCAGCGCCGCGGTCCCTATCCCCCTTTCCTGCATGGCACCCTACTACACACATATCCTTTTTGCGTATGGCGCTTCGGATGCACGGCATCTACACCTTCCTGGAACGGGTCCTGATGGACTACAGCATATACACACAGCGTTCGACTTTGTGCAGTGGTACAATGGCCACCCTGACGCTCATACGCCTGACGCGCCGTTTCCTCGCATGAAGGGCCACGATCTTCGACACGTCGCTGTGGTGGGAGCCGGCAACGTTGCGCTCGATGTGGCGCGGATTCTCTTGCGGCAGTGCAAGTCGGCTCCCAAAGACGAAACGCTGCAGTATACCGATGCACCTCAGCCTGTGCTAGAGCGCTTGCGTACTTGGGACGTCGAAAGTGTCGACCTGTACGTGCGCCGCGGCGCAGCTCAACTGGCATTCACAAACAAGGAGCTACGTGAGATGCTCAACTTGCCACATGCGCCGTGCCAGCCTTTGGATCCTGCACACCTTCAGCAGGCACTGGCAGAAGTGGGTCACAGCGACAATGTCTCTCACAAGCGAGCCATGACGCGTCTTCTCACGCAGCTGGCCAAGGGCAGCAAGACACCATACGCACCAGACCACACGCCACGCTGGGGCCTCCAGCTTCTCCGCTCGCCCAAAGCCTTCTACGGTGACAAGCGCGTGAGGCAGGCCGAATGGGACGTGACAGAAGTGCGCGATGGACGTGCTGTGACGACCGGTGCAACGGAAACGACGCCTGCTGATCTCGTTCTGGCCAGCGTCGGATACCGATCACAGCCGCTTGCCGGCACGTCGCCGCCACCCGTGCCATTCGACTCTCAGCGGCACATTATTCCCAATGAGCGCCGACGTGTCATTCGCGATGGCCAGCCAGTGCCCGGCATGTACGTTTCTGGTTGGCTTGCGACGGGGCCTGTGGGCATCATCGTGTCGACGATGCTGGATGCTTTCGGCGTCGCAGACGAAATGCTGACAGACTGGCATGCGCCGGACGGCAAGACACGCACACTGTGCGCGTCTGTCGGAGAAAAGGAGGCGCTGCGTGGCACACCGGAGGCTCTACGTGGCCAGCAGGTCGTGTCGTACGCCGACTGGCTGCGAATCGATGCCGCTGAGCGCGAGCGCGGTCAGGCACTCGGCAAGCCGCGTGAAAAGTTTGTACATGTGCAAGATATGCTGCAAGTGCTATGATACAAGGGGACGAAAGAGCACTTGGATGGTATAGGTCTTGTCGACGTGGTTCCAGTGACTCCAGGTACATGGCTCGTCGTGCTGCTCCGGCAGTGGTGTGCCAGGCAAAATGATGGTATGTGAGCGATCAATTTCGCGGCTTTGCAGCTTGAAGGCAATCGTCTCGTATGGCTCTGCGGCCACGAGGAGATACTGCCAAGCTCGATTCGGCGCCTCTTTGCGCTGCTCGAAGCTACTCATAAATCGGTGGAGTGGCACGACACCGTCCTTGATTTCCGGTAAGTGGACCTCGAACAGCAGGCCTACACGGCCCTCCGTGTCGGGCGTGGACGGCTCACGAATCTTGGTAATCTTGTAGCCTGGACGACCAATCTTGACAAAGGTCTTTTTCGGCATCTCGGGCGCAGGGGCAAGAAGGGCCGACGCAGCCTTTTGGCCGTGCACGTCGTTCGAGCGTGCATCCATCGCGGCGCGGCGCTGCAAATTCGTCTGGTGCTTCTTGCCCTGGGTATGTGCGAGGTAGGAGCCCTCATTCGCATGCATCGTCAAGCACAGTCGACACTCCAAGCTGCCAAGATGGTTCCTTAGAATGTATGGATCCTTAGATACGTCGATCGTCTCCATCGCGAGGCGGCGGAGTCGCTCGCGACGGTCCCTCGCCGCGTCGCTCGCACTGGCGAGACCCGCGCCTTTGTTGCCTGCACGGTCCTGAAAGTCCATAAGGAAGCCAGGACGACGACCTGTGACATCACGTGGAGGCACACGCCATCCCATCTCGGCCGAGATGCAGATGCGTGCGGGCAGCGGCAGGGAGCGCGCTCGAGTTGGCCGGAGGGCCTTGTTGTGGGTCGAGGCGCCTGTTTGTTTCTCATCCTTACAGCGATGGCAGCTGTCGACGGGTTGTCCACGATGACAACAACGACTACTGAGCCTATCGGTATGTGTTGTCAGCTAACATGAAGGCATTTCGAATCTCCCGAATCAGCGCCACCGCATTGCCTCGCGCCGGACGGCCAACTTTACCCTCATGGTGGTCGGTGAGAGTGGTACGGGCAAGACAACGCGTACGTACGATAATCTCACACACAGTCATCAACACACTCTTTCGCACTGAGCTTGCACCCGGAACGAACTATGCGCAGCGCCATATGACGCAGCTCGACAAGGCTGTCGAGGTCGATGTGATCCGTGCCGAGTTGGAGGAAAAGCAGTTCCGTGTGAACCTCACGATTGTCGACACGCCCGGCTTTGGCGACTATGTGAATAACCGCGACTGCTGGGTCCCGCTCATCGACTTTATTGACGACCAGCACGAGTCGTACCTGCGTCAGGAGCAGCAGCCCGACCGCAGCCACCTCATCGACACCCGTGTGCATGCATGCCTGTACTTTATTGCGCCAACGGGCCATACACTCAAGCCGCTCGATATCGAGGTTATGAAGCGCCTCTCTCAGCGTGTCAATCTGATCCCCGTGATCGCCAAAGCCGACACACTCACGCGGCGCGACTTGGCCGTCTTTAAGGAGCGCATCCGCAACGTGATCCGCACGCATGGTATCTCGGTGTTTGCCCCACCCGTCGACGCCATCGACGAGGCAAGTGCCGAGCATGCGCGGGCGCTCATGTCGTCCATGCCGTTTAGCATTATCGGCAGCACCCAGGACGTGCGCACGCACGATGGACGCGTCGTCCGTGGCCGTGAATATCTTTGGGGTGTGGCCGAGGTCGAAAACGAGCACCACTGCGACTTTAAAAAGCTGCGCTCCCTCCTGATCCGAACGCACATGCTCGACTTGATTACCAACACCGAGGACTTCCACTACGAAAACTACCGCCAGACACAGATGGAGACGCGCAAGTACGGCGAGCCGCGCGTCAAGAGGTTTGAAAACCCACGCTTCAAGGAGGAAGAAGAGGCGCTCCGCCGCAAGTTTACGGACCAGGTCAAGCTCGAGGAAGGCCGCTTCCGCCAGTGGGAGCAGCACCTCATTGCCGAGCGCGATCGTCTCAACAAGGACCTCGAAACGGCTCACAGCGCTATCAAGCAGCTCGAGTCGGAGATTGAGAGCATGCAGATGGCCGCGCGCACGCAGAGGAGGTAAGCTCACACATTTTCATCTAGTTCCTGTGCTATCTGGGACTGTCGTAGAAGCATATCATCTTCTAGCTCGAGCTCCAGGGCCATGGTTGCCGCCTCGCTGTCGTCGTTCCACAAATCGTCCGAGGGCGGCTCCTTGACCGGCGCGGCTTTCGGGGGCGGCCGCGTCGGGCCGTCATCGGGTGCGGGTCGCTTCATGCTGGGGCCGCGGTACAAGTCGCGCGGCTGGAGCGGAGGCCGCGCAGGCGTCGACATCCGGGCGAGTTGGGTGGTATAGTGCTGGTCGTACAGGCAGTTGCCCAGGAGACGCCCGAACGTCTTGAGCCCACGCTTGATCGAGTCAGTGATCGCTTCCTTCTTGCATTTTTCGAGCGCCGCATGCTTGCCTCGCACGCCCTCGGCGTGTCCATAGCCGACATCTTCATGGTACGCGCCGTCCTGCAGCGTGATTCGCACAATCGCACTAACGCCACACTGGCATCGACCCGTCTCAGCCTGGACATCCAGAAAGTCCACGTCCAGGCTCCTGACGCTCGTGGACCAACCATTGAAGCCAAATACTTCGTTAGCGAGATCCACGACGCGCCATCCCTCGATGTACGTCAGCTTGCGCCCACCACCTCCCGGACCTGGCCGCTGGCTCAGAAATTCAGGCCCCAGTCGCTGATTCAAGACGGCTTGCATCGCCGCAAGACGCGTCGCACTCCAGCGCGAGAGTTGGGTTGCCTCGTCTTCTCTCCCGCCTTTGCATGCACGGTCGTCGTCCATGAGGGATCGTAGGACGCGCGTCGCGCCACGTGTATACGACTCCACCTGTGCCATGGCACCTACATACGCCTAACCAAACTTGACGTAGAGAATAAAGAGAAAGAGGAGCACCAGCGCGCCGATCCTGCACGGTCAGCTACACATACGTACGGAGCGTATTTGCGAATCATAGCATCGACGTTGATTTTTCGTGCCGCACGGCGGTACTTGAGCGACTCGTCGCGCAGCGACGAGGAGAGCGTCGACATGTCTGCACGCGTCAGTCAGGGCGCACGTACGATCAAGACTATCACCACGCCATAACAAGTCTTCCATGTTCTTTGTCATGATCTTCTGCACATCCTGCAGATCCTCGTTGAGCTTGTCGAGATGGGAGCCAGCCGTCGACTCGGCCGTGCGACTATCCGCATACAGCCGCTTCGTGCGCTGCATGAATGTATCAAACGCGACGAAAGCGTACGGACGTAGCGTGCGCTGCAGGATCTGTCGGCCATAGCTCATCTCGAATTCACGCGCGAGCTCATCGAGGTACGAGAACGCCAGCTTGCGTGGATATGAGGCCTCTGTAATGGTCAGATACACTACCGACGACGGGTCACTGGGCGGCGGGTGCACGAGGTAGTGCAGCGACATGGGGCCACTATCGATGCTGCATCGCGTCTCAGACGACGGCGTCAGTTTTCGGAAAATGAGCTTAGCTTGCTGCTTGTACTGCGTCAGATCAGGACCCTGTACATCGTCCACACTCTGTGCGAGCGGCAGCGAATCCGACACACGCGCAATGTGCGTCGACAAGACCATGGCGGTGTTGGCCAACGAGGGCGTTGCGGGCGCCCCTCCATTTTCGACCACGTGGCGCAACGCTCGCATGTCGTGCCCGGTGCCAAGGCGCGCCGATTCTGCCTGCTGCGCTATGGGGGACGAGTTCGAATCGTCTGCCGACGGCATGCCGTCGTTCTCGCGGCTCTATTTAGATCTGCGTGGCGTGTGCTTCGTCATTGACCGGGACACGCTGATGAGTCTGCCAGAATCCATTTTGCTGTGCCTTTTCCCCAATGGCCTGATGCTGCCAGACCCCGTCGCTGGAGACGACGACGCGAGCGATGCAAAGCAAGTATACTCTGTTGATTCGGATGCACAGTGCTTGCAGTTCGTGTTATCATTTTTTCGCCGCGCTCAGGAATACTTTTACGGAACGGACACCACGCCTGGTGTGTACCGCGGAGCGGGTCTGAGCCCCCAATACCTCGACTTTGCGGATGCGATGAACGGCGAGATGGTCAATGGGCTCGGTCAACCTTTGCATCTCCCCCTCTTTCACAAACAGGCTGTGATCCTACTGCGCGAAGAGCTCGAGTTCTTCACGATCCCACCCAAAGCCATGGCCCGCACGGCAGCTATGCCGCATACGCCGCCCAATATGCCGCCGAACGCCACGCCTGAATTTACTCAACTCAAGAATGCGTGCGGCGATGCTCTTCTGGCCCGCCGCCAAATTTTCACGGCGCTTCAGCGCAACGTGAACAAAGAAAACAACATGGCCGAGCAGCACCTGATTGACATGCTCTGTATGAGCGGCTTTGAGCCTCAAGACGAGTGGGGCTATCGCGCTCGTGAGCCAGCGCGATGTGCCATTACGAGCATGGCTCTCGTGCTGCTCAAGACGGGTGTGACGCAACCTGGCGAGCTGCCGGGCGGCGCGCCGCCCCATGCGCCCCCGCTGCGGCGGCCTATTGGTGTACAGCGTGCCGGTATCGACATGGAACTGGGCATCCCTGTGAATCAGACGCCCACGGACGACGAGCTAGGCGAGTGGACTGACGACGGCCAGGGCGGTTCGCTGCGTGTAAACCACCAGCAGTTGTCCACCACACAAAAACTCTTACTATTTTGGCGCAAGCCAGCGGTACGTACAGGCTACTTACAAAACAGCGCAAGTGCTGGTGGGACGGCATAGATCTCGTGGTGCCGATTCGCCCCACGACCGCGACGCCAGCTGTGGTACCCCCGCATATCTACGGAACGCTCTCACCGCTGGAGCGCAGCTGGCTGGAGCAGGGCATGGGGCAGTTGGTGCGCGTGTGGATAAGACGCGTATGGACGCTGGAAATGAGCCTGATCTAGGTCTAGATAGGATACCCGACGAGCATGCTGCTTATCAACGCTGCATGCCACCCAATACGGCAGCTCGGACCCTTTCGCTGGGATTTATGGGGCTCGTGTGGTCTGCGTCGGCCGGGCGGCCACTAGCCCAGGTGATTGGAGACACAGACAGGGCAGGGGTTTACAGCGAATCACGTCTCGTATGGGCGCGTGGCACGTTTCCCAACGCTCCACGACACTCTTCTAACGTGCTCACATGCGCCGCGGTTGGCTGCGTGGGATCCACTAGGAACCTATTGTGCCCAAGGCCGTTAGGTTGTTTTTTCTCACCCCATACGGGCGGCAGATGGCTTCCTTCGGCTCGCCGTCCCCTTTCACCATGTTCCTGGGTAATGCGAAGGGGCCTAGCTCCGTAGCGTGCCCATCTCTGGCGTCCGTCGAGGCGCTGGACAGCCCTAGGCCTTTCACGGCGTCCACCCTTCATACCCCCACGCCCTCGGTCCCCATTCCCATGCAGCCGAGTCACTATGCCAGCATGCCCATGGAGCGCAGCTACTCGTTGCCTGCAGCCACCCAACAGGAACATGATATCCGACTCAGCATGCAGTGTGGAATGGGTTCCTCTTCTTCTTCGCGTGCCTGGTGCACCTATACGCCTCCTGAGTATGCTACATCCTATCTCCTCTCCGAGTCACCCGTCCTCCATGATGAGCTTTCTGGCAGCGCGTCCTCCCCTGGTGCTTCTGTGCGACGGCACCAGTCATGGGCCCTCCTCTCTCGTGCCGCTCTTGTGCATAGCCAGCGCGCGTGTGCTACGCCGCCACCTTCATCGACCGATGCATTGTTGTAGCATCGCTATACCTATGTAGAGTTATGCCTTTTGCGCGCGCAAAATCTGCTCGGCCATCGCACGCACGTCTTGCGGCGTTGTGTCGTCCTGTACCAAGGCCGCCGACTCCATGTGTCGGCCCACGCCCAGCGGGTATCGACGGAAGAGCTGGACTTTGGATGCGACACCGGGCATCTCGTGCACTCGTAGGAAATGGAGCCAGCGCTCCACGGTCTCGTCACTCGCATCGTACACCTTGATGCTCCGACGGTGAATCCGCCGCCAGAAATTTTCTTGCGACTTTTTATGCACAAATGGACCGCGCGGCACGGTCCACAGTGTGGTGCGAATGGGGAGCATGGCCACGCCGCCCGTGGGAATCTGAAATGCGTGGGCTGCGCGCATCGCAAAGTCAGCGAAAAAGTCGAGATCAAACGTCTGTGCATGATGGCTCTTGAGCTGCAGCGTCGCGACATGGATACCATGCGTCTGGGGCGGCGGTGCTATGTCCGGGACATGGTTCGCATATGCCTTGGGCTCAGCTGGCGATGTGGCACGCATCGCACTCGACGCAAACGTGCGTGCGAACACGCCACGCGGCATCAAGTTCATCGTCATGGCCCAGGAAGAAAAACGGCCGATCCGTCCGTCTCTCTCTGTCATTACATAAGCAACTGTACGGGGGTATCTCCTATCCAGCGACCGGCGGCGCCAGCATTCCAGGGCCGTCGATAGGCAGGGAGGGCGCGGCGCCCTGGACTTGGGCATCCGTCGCCGCCGACATGGCATGCTGAGACGCATTGGCAGGATCCTGCGCGCCGTGCGCCTCTTTGGAGGCTTCAGCTCGCGCCATGCGTCTCGAGGCCGATTGTGCTTCGCGCTCGAGACGGGTCTTTTTGCGCGACTCGTAGGCCTCGCGCACGGCCTCGCGAATCACGCCGATGGCACGACTACCCTCCTCGACATTGGCCATCGCTGTGCGCAGGAGCGCGCGAACCTGGTCGGCTGTCCAAATCAAATTGTACGAGGTGCTGTAGTGTGCGGTCGTCGGATCAAAGCCGGGCTGAGCGGCATTCGGCAAAAGGGGGCAGTAGACAAAGTGCACGTCCGGCGCACGATCCGTCGACTTGTCTTTCCGCAGGCGCCATCCGTCGAAGCGCTGTGCGTACAGCGGCTCATACGCCCGACGGATGTGATCCGCCTCGCTCTGCCATTGCCGTTCCATGTCGGACGGCGACATGGACGCGGTATCTGCGTCGTGTTCTGAGGTGGGCGAGGGTGCAGGAGGCTCTTCACCTTCTTTAGGAGGGCGCTTTTGGATATGGATGCCGCACTCACGCCCAAACTCGTGGATGCGCTCCACCGCCGCGCCGGTCTTGACGTCCGACGACGCATCAAACGAGATGATCACATCGGCCTGCCGCTCGTCGCGGGCCAGCACATGATTCGGCAAGTTGTTCGACAGGCCACTGTCCATGAGCCGCAGACGGCGCGTGTGCTCCCAGCGCCACTGCCTGGGTCGCGGCGGCTCCGTGGGTGCCTGTGCCTCCAGATCCTCGATCGGTGCCATAAACGTCTCGGGGTCGTGCTCGTAGAGCGATGTGGACGCCGATGCATCGCTGCCACGGCGCGGGCGCAGCTCGACGGCCGGGAACCGCGCAAAAAAGGCATTGATCTGCTCGCTCGTCTGCCGTCCGTCCCATGGCAGAAAGTGCGCTCCTTCCTGGGACGGCGCGTCGGCAGGGGCTGGCTCCGCCTCTGGCGGCTTGGTGACGGCCTTGGGCGGCGGTGTCACATCGGCCTCGCGCATGTCCACGACGACATCGTCCATGCCACGGCCATAAAACGGATTGGGCTCATCGGCGGCGCGGATCGGGTTGCCCCACCGCTTCTCCCACTGCTTCATCATGACAAAGTCGTTGACCCACTTGAGCAGCGTCGACATGACCGTGCCCTGCGGAATCGATGCCAGCATCGTGGAAATGTACGCTGTCAGCGGGCCGGCGGGAGCGCCCGTGCACTGCCCGACGATCGACGCCAGCATTTCCTCCGGGGCGCGCTGCGTCGACACGCCGTTCTCAAATGCGCGGCCGTACGCCCACGTCGGGATCCACGCACCAATGTTGCGGCATCCCAACTCGAGGGGCGAGATTTCGTACCAGTCGTAGCCACTGCCCACGAGTGGCGCGCGCTCGACGCCTGGTGCCTGCTCCACGACGGCGACTTCGGCCTTGCTGTGTGGGCGCCACACGCGCCGCACGCCCGTCATGATGGGGATGGGCTGCAGTCCTTCGTCGATGTGCGTGCGCTTCCACACCTTGGACCACTGGAACGACTTGCGGCTGAGGCCTTCGCTCGGCTCGTACTTGGTCCACATGCTGTGCTCCTGCAGACTCGGCTCGCGGTCCGAGCTCGGGCCGTTGTAGGAGTAGTCCGTGCCGAACAGGGAGAGCGGCCGCGGCAGAAACTGGTACGACAGGACGAGTGTCGCATAAAAGTCCATGATGCGGCACTGCATCGACTTGTTCCGCGACTTGCGCAGCAGCGGCCCCAGCAGGTAGTAGATGCCGTGTGATGAGCGTGCAATGCGGTCCATGGCCTGCAGACTCATGGGATGCGCCTCCTCATGGGCCATCGCGAGCAGATGCGCCACGAGCACATCCGTCGAGCACTTGGCGATCGTGTAGTACGCCGCCAGCGTCCAGCAGGAGCCACTGACCGCCGACGTCCACATCGTGCACTGCCACAGGCCCGTGTTTTCTGCCTCCTTCAAAAAGCCCGTGTAGCCGTACATGGCGCGGTAGCCGCCACCGGAGCCGCCAATCGCGATCAGCGGCACATCGTCGGGGTGCACGTACTCGTCGTCGGGGAGCTGGAGAAACTGCGCGAGCGTATTGGCGCCGTGCGACGACATGTGGATGCGCCGCTGGTAGATCGCGGCCTTCTCTTCATCGTGCAGCTCACTGGAGCAACGCACACGCGCATCCCACTCGAGCTCCGGGAACGTCTCTGTGTCCTGGTCGTCGTACGCGACCAGGCGGCGCAAGTGCGACATGTCGTGCCACCGCAGCCGCCACCGCTCGAACAGTGGGATTCTCGGCAGACGCACGGGCGGCGCCAGACTCAGCGGGATCTGCGGGGGCGGGAACAGGAACGGAAAGCGCCGCTCCTGCCACCAAAAGCCCAGGCCCGTCGCTTGGGGGGCCGGTGGCGCGCCTGTGACCGAGGGGCGGTCCGTCGCGGACGCCGCCTGCGACGTCGACGTAGATGCGCGGCTTTCGCGCCGCGTCGCACTCGCCAGCAGCGCCTGCATACGCCCCCACGACGACAGGCCATGGCCACCTTCGGTCGACTCATACCACGTCCATGGGCCATTCGCATTCAGCCGCGAAGACAGCGGCCGCGCAGCAAATAGCGTCACGAGCGTACATATCAAATAACACTTTATAAACAGGTAGCTCGGCGACGACCGGATGCGATGCAGCAGCGTCATCGACGTCGTCCCCGCTGCGTCGGAGCGCCAGCGCCGCCCGCCGTGAGCGGCGCCGGACGCGTACAGTCCTCGTCACGTGACGACACGTGGTGGTTAGAAACCGAGGGCGCCGGGCGTCCAGGGCAGGTCTTCGTCATCGTGGTCCGTGCGGCATGCGTGGTTGATGTCGACGACGCGCCGGTGCAGGCGCGTCCAGGCGCGCGCGTACACGGCCGGCGACGAGCCGACGATCGAGACGGCGGTGGCCGTCGAGGCGAGCGTGCACGCGACCGAGGCGGTGTCGCTGAGGCTCTCGCGCTCTTCGTCCTCATCCAAGCCCAGGGCCGCCAGCGGCGGGGGACGAGGACCGTCGTGCTCATCCGGCAGCGCCTCTATGAGCAGCGCCAGCTTTCCCTCGTCTCCCTCGAGGGCGTACGCACGCGCTTGGCGCACGCGCTCCTCGGCTGCGCGAATCTGCTCCTCCGTCTCGGTCTGAAACGTTCGCAGCGCCGCCTCGCGCGCGAGCGAGATGCGAATCTCGTGCTGGGCATAGGTGCACACGTGCTGGCACTGGGTGTACGACGTCTCGATCGACTTTTGCATGCCGTCAGCATCGAGCGGCTTGTTCTTCTTCCCGGGCAGCCGCGTGAGATCGGCCAGATCCATGATCGGCGCGCGTTCCACGAGCGCCTGCCGCATGCGCGCATTCGATACATTCGTGTAAAAGTCGCCCAGGCACACCTTCGCGCGCAAAAAGTACGGCATGCTGCGCTTCGTCAGCGTCGACGGCTGCCCGGGAAACAGGCGGTCGCGATTGTCGTTCGCCATGCCCAGCTGGATCGACATGTTGAGCACGTCCCGCAGGATCTTGAGGCACGCACGCCCATTGGACTCTGCCTTGACGAGCGCTGCGCGCGTGCGCTTTTCCCGCACCATTTCCGTCGGAATCAGCTTGCATAGCAGGCGCAGTGTCTCCAGCTCCGTCATACACGGCGCCGTCGCTGCCGCCGCCGACGACCCCGGCGCACACAGCGCGTCGCCCAGCATGTCGAGGCGCGTCTGCTCCATCGCACGCGCCGCAGCCGCTCTCGCAAGCTCCGTGCGCTGCTTTTCCAGCGCGGACTGCTCGGCCTGCGCCGCTGACAGCGCCTGCGCCGTGTCCCGCACGCGCGACTCGGCGCGCGCTACGCCCTCCGCAGTGACGCGGATGTGCTGCGCACGCGTCATGCGGTGAAGAAGCGAGGAACGCAGGCGCTCGTGCTGTGCGCGCGCCCCATCGAGGGCCTGTGTGTGCCGCGCCAGCAGCTGCTTGCGTGACTCGACGACGCCACGCAGTTTCCACATGGACTCTGTCAGAAGCTGCTCCTGCGAGCGCACATCTTCCTCCCCACGCAACGCGTAGTACATGTCCACATACGCGCGCACATCCGGCGATACCGTGACGGTGGCCGACGACGCCACCGAGGCCGTCTCCGACATCTCGGCGGTGTGGTGGAGGTTGGTGGGATACGACGAGCATGAGCGACGATGCCCGGTCGGAGACCGTGTACCGCTATCAGCAGGAGATTGCGCAGATGGTACGTTGTGCCGCTAACGAAAGATGTTTGTGTCGACGGAGATAGAGAACCCAGATCCGCGGGTGACGCGGCTGATTGAGGATATCGTGCGCAATCAGGTGATTGAGATGATCATCCAGTCGCGGCGCATGGCCCAGCGCCGCCTGTCGAAGTACTTTACGCCCGAGGACCTGATTTTCCTGATTCGGTACGACAAGGCCAAGGTCAATCGGCTGCGCACGTACCTGAGCTGGAAGGACGTGCGCAAGAATGCCAAGGACACGAACGATGCGAGCGCCGGTGGCAGTGCGGGCCCTGCGCAGGAAGGCGACGGCATCGAGGAGGGCGGCGAAGATACGCCTCTGCGCGTAAACAAGCGCAAGATGCGTCTGCCATGGGAGCTATCGTCCGTGTTCTGCGACTACCCACGCGCGTCGCAGGACGACGCGGACGACGACGACGACGACGTCAACGAGACGAACGAGGACTCGATTCGGCGACTCAAGGCCGCGGATGAGACGACGCGGCGCATGACACGCGAGGAATACGTCTTCTACTCCGAGTGCCGGCAAGCCTCGTTCACATTCCGCAAGGCCAAGCGATTCCGCGAGTTTATCCACGCGAACCTGTACCTGGACGTCAAGCCCAGCGACGATACCATCGATATCCTCGGCTTCCTCGCCTTCGAAGTCGTGCATGAGCTATGTACGCGTGCGATGCGCATCAAGCGCGACTGGGAGCACAAGGCAGAGGCCATGCGCACCATGCGCGGACGGCACACAGACGACGATGCACCGGCGTGCACCCTGTTTTCCACGTCAGCCAGCGCCGAGCCACCCCTCGAGGCATGGCATATTCGCGAGGCGTTCACGGAGCTCCAGGCCGAGCACGCCTTGCTCGACACAGGACGAAGCACCGCCGGGCCTGCCGGCGGACTTCGTCGCACGCAAGTCTTTGTCATTTAGTCCGCCCATAGGTATCGGCATCCACCATCCGTCCGCTGCCGAGACCAGCTCGGCCCTGCGTCACTCGCGGCACAATCGGTGCCTGCCGCAAGAGCGGCACATCCGCGCCTTGGGCCATGTGCTGCAGCATCCGCCGACCTATGTCCGGCTCCACGGTCGTTGTCGTCGTCGTCGCCGGCGGCGCAGGCGGCGCAGGTTCAGGCGGGTACAGTCGGCGACGCACAGCCGCTCGATCACGGTAGGTGGTGCTGGTCTGCGGCACCGTGCGCGGCACATACATGCTTTTGAGCGCCTTGAGCTGCTTTCGGCCATCGCCCACGACTGGCTCCGCGGCCGGACGTCGTGCGGCTTTCGTGGCGGTCGGCGCTAACGACAGCTCATTTTGACCGTCCAGTCCCACAGCGCACCTGTCACACGCTTCCTTGTCGTGCAAGTGTACCTCAAACTCCGTGCTCTGTACCCCAATACGCACAACATCGAGATGCTCCAACGTCCATGGCCGACTCGCGTGCTTCGGTGGCGATAGCCGCTCATACGATGTCGAAGCGCGCCGTCGCACATACGTGCCGTGCATCGATCCCGTATCTGCGATAGAAAAGCGAATAGGCGCGCGCGACGTAGAAAACAGATTCGCATGGTGCTTGCTCACCTCCATCGACGGCAGCCGAAGTCGCGGGGTAAATGCCTTGTCGCGCCCAATACTCACGCCTCCATACCGCCCGTCCACGATCGCTACCGTTTTATGCGATGGCAAGACATCCGACGACAGCTTGACGAGACGTAGGAAGGGGTAGTCATCCCACACGTCGGGGGCGACGCCGTGCTCGTCGGCGGTCATACCAAGTGCGCCCCTCGGTGGGGCCACGCGTAGGCAAGTGCGTTGGATGGCAAGGCGGTGTATACGCTTGCCGCACCAGCTTATCTAAACGCATGACAAGGTGCCGGAGAGGTTAACGGGTTCGCCTCGAATCATCGACACTGGTTCCCAGTGGCAAGCGAATGGGCTCTGCCCGCACAGGTTCGAATCCTGTTCTTGTCG
>OJMA01000113.1_pt1 | contig 32514 bp, 3 predicted proteins | sample 1596921 | NCBI WGS metagenome assembly OJMA01 (sample SAMEA3904682, study PRJEB24821) | metagenome | biome: Builtin; feature: hospital; material: surface | place: USA | collected 2013-06-06
CTACACGTAAGGAGTCGTCGGCAGCGTCAGATGTGTATAAGAGACAGCTGATAACTTAGACGTTTGTTTAAGTTATTATTTATTTACTCTTCTTTTTTAGCATTGCATTAAAGATGAATTTTAAGTAAAATAGTATAGTTAATTTTGGCGGTTTCTAAACACCCGCTTTAACAAAATTTAGGAGGAAAGTTATATGTATAATGAAATATTTGGTATTGCGTCATTTATTGTTACATTCGCTTTAATGGTACTGATGTATCGCTGTTTTGGTAAACAAGGACTAATTGCTTGGGTAGCAATAGGAACGATTATCGCTAATATACAGGTCATAAAAGCGGTTCATATTTTTGGTATTACGGCTACACTTGGAAATGTCATGTTTGCTTCTATATATTTAGCTACTGATATATTAAATGACATCTATGGTCGTAAAGTTGCTAAAAGAGCGGTGTGGCTTGGTTTCTCTTCTACCTTAGTAATGATTATAGTCATGCAAATGTCATTGCATTTTATTCCTGCTCCAGTAGACAATGCGCAAAACTCATTAAAAATGATTTTTGATTTAGTTCCTAGAATTGCTATAGGTTCCATTATTGCTTATATCATAGGCCAACATATTGATGTATTTATATTCAGTATGATTAAAAAGATATTTAGCTCTGATAAGACCTTTTTTATTAGAGCATATGGTAGTACCATTTTAAGTTCTATCATTGATACCGGTTTATTTGTTTCAATTGCTTTTATTGGTACTATGCCTGGTACTGCTGTTTTTGAAATATTTATTACCACTTACTTGTTAAAACTAGTGTCAACTATTTTTAATGTACCATTTGGATATATCGCTAAGTCACTATATCGAAAAGGAAAGATAGAACAACTAGATAATGGGTATTGATATTTATTGTATCAGAAATATAGTTATACAAAAGCGAATCAGAGTTCCATGTGCTGAACTAGCTTCGAAATTCAATTTGGTTTGTCCGTAGAATTTTCGAGCGAAATTCTCAATGATAGGACCTACGACCAAAGTTAAATAAATCTTAATAAAAGGGCTAAATTTAGACATCAATGCCCTATTTGTTAGCAGAACCTGAAGTATATATGTTATCTTAGGTTCTGTTTGTTTTTGATTTAATTTTTAGTGCTTTGTCTTTTTAGTTTGATACAATAGAATAGATACATTTTAGTGAGTAGACAATTCTGAAGAGGAGTAAAAGTAATGGCTAAAATATATTTTGATGCTGCGACTAAAGGAAATCCCGGCCGAAGTGCTTGTGCGATTATTATTAAAGAAAATTCACAAAGATATACATTTACCCATGATTTAGGTAAAATGGATAATCATAGTGCAGAATGGGCAGCAATGTTACACGCTTTGGAACATGCACGCGAATTAAAAGTATCTAACGCGTTACTTTATACTGATTCAAAATTAATTGAAGATAGTATGATGCAAGGTAAAGTTAAAAATGCTAAGTTTAAAGTTTATTTTGAAAACATAGAAATCTTAGAGCAAAGTTTTGATTTGATGTTTGTGAGATGGATTCCACGAAAGCAAAATAAAGAAGCGAATCAACTTGCTCAACAAACACTATACAAACTTACATCACAATAATCTAAAGTGTTAATATGATATGTTACGTATTTAATTGTTTGTTCAACCTTACCAATAAGATTTCGGCTTTGAAAAGCTTATTATAATATGTTTGTACTGAATTATCGATGGTTAACAAAAAACAAGCCTGGGACATTAAGTCCCGGGCTTGTTCTGTGTTAAAGATATATTTTACTTTTTAGAACGCTTTTTGGTTTTTACAACTTTTTTAGTTGATTGAGGCGTTTTCTTCTTTTTAGAAGTAACTTTCTTCTGTTTTGTATCTTTGTTATCACTGTTTTGTTTACGCTTAACGACGGGGATTGAATGAATATCCTCTTCACTCAATTGCTTTTCTTTAGATTTCTTATGTTTAGCAACTGGAATTGAATGTTTGTCATCGTTTTGAATTTGTTCTTCTTTATCTATTTTACGCTTAGTTATTACAATTGGATCTATTTTATCAGTATCTGAAAGACGAATATCTTTGTGATGATTTTTTATCGATTGTTTTTCTTCTTCTTCTTTTTTACGTCTTTTAGCCAAAACTAACCAGAAACTAGAAAGTAAACCAGTTAATGTAATAACACCTACAGTTTTGCCGAAATTATCAACTAAATGTTTGAATAGGCTATCATTATCATTCTTATGAAGTTTTGGTTGCTGTGTTTCTTTGTTGATTTTACCTGGTTCAACACCCGTTCCTTTTAGAACTTCTTTGAATGTTTCAGTTTGTACGATATGGTTTGCAACATCCTTTTCTCTTAATCTAGCATCAAATTTTGAATGAAGATAATTAAAGTTATGCAAGGAATCGTTGAAAGATTGATTTATAATACTTACATTTACTTTCAAGATTTGCTCTATACCTTGTAATAATGCTTTGTGTACATCTTGTACGGTATGCGCACCACGAATTGAATTCATCGTTTCTAGTTGAATTTGTTTAATTCTATCAAGTGCCCATTGTTTTATAAAGTAAGAAGCAGATTGATTATTTAGTATTTGCTGAGTTTTGTTTACTACAACATATCCTAATTTATGTTCTGCTATATGTTTTTCACCTAGTAAATGTGCTTGGTTTAAAATATGTTTATATCTATTATTAAACTCTTGTTGTAATTGATTTAATTCTACTAAATTATGAGCATGCTCGACTTTTTCTAAAAATTCTTTTTGTAGTTCAGTTAATTGTTTATCAAACTGAGTTTTTTCATTAGAAGTTAAACCTTTTATTGTTTCAATTTCTTTGAAACCATTTTGGATTTGAGTATTAACATCAGTAATGATATCCTTTTTAGCTTTATTTAGCGTAAAGCGTTTAGGATCAAACTGATCTATTTCTTCAAAATCAGTTCGTTTTACTGTTTCAATATCTTTAATCGATTTTGAATGATTCACTTTATCGATGGCTTGCTTTTTCAATCTTTCAATTTCAGCTTTTGCATCTTCACGTTGAGTAGACGTTAATTCGTTATTAGAATCTATATCTTTGATTTTTTGTTTTACCAGAACATCAATTGTTTTTATAGCATCCTTTTTAGCTATTTGTAATTCTTTTTCTACAACTTTGACTGGAACATTTACAGTGACATATGAGCCATCAGCTAAAATAACCTTAACTTTAGCGGTTAGGTGATCAGCTACTTTATCAGTGTTCGGTAATGAAACAATATTGACTTTAAGTTCATCAGTTAAAGTCATAGCTCCAATTATAGATTCTAATGAAATAGTTTCATCTCTGTGAACAACCACCTCACTTGTTACTAAAGCATTTTGAAGGCTCAATTCAGGTAGTTCAAAAACTAATGGTTGCTGATCAGTATCCCAAATAATGATATGAGCTAAAGTATTAAATGCATGCTTTTTATTGTTATTGATATCATCAATTGAATTAGAATTTTCGATATGTTGAAGTGCATCTTTTTCTGTTTTATCAATATCTGCTAAAGCATGTGCCTTTTGAGAAGGTGTTAAATCAGTGTTGTTATTTATTGCATCTCGTTTCTTTTGTGATAACTCTTTTATCACTTGTTTAGCTTCAGCTTTGGCGATAATTAATTTTTTAGTAGTTTCAATGACTTCATCTAGTTTTGTTGTAGCATTTTCTATTTGTTGTTTGTTTATAGCTTGTTGAATTTCATCCTTAATTCCATTTACTAACTTATTAATTTGAGATATTAGTTTATTTTTTTCATCATGTGATAAGTTTGGATTTTGACTAATTAAGTGATTTATATCTTCAACTTTTTGGTCAATCATTTGATTAGCATCTAGTTTCGCTTTAGGTAATTCATCTGCATGTATGTGTTCAATTGCAGATTGCCCTTCATCTTTTGCTTGATTAACTAAATCATTTGATGTTGCGTGATTAATATTAGAAAACGCTTTTCTAGCTTCCTCATTTACCATTTGTTTTGCTTGAGCCTTAGAATTTGATGTTGCATTAGCGTGTTCAATTTCATCAAGTTGACGTTTGAGCGTATCTTTAATGTCATTATGTGCTTTTGTTTGAGCATCTTTAAGTCTTTCAATTCCATTTAGAAGTGCTCTAGCATCATCCATGTTTTGAATCATTCCAATTATGATATTAGCGTCTTTATTTGTACCGTTTTCTTTGTCAAGAACATTATTCGCTAAGTTGATAGCGTAATCATATTGTAATTTAAGGTCTTCATCAGCATTTAAATATTCAATGTTGTCTTTTGTAGTTGCTGTTAATTGAGCTACATGTTCTTTTAAACCTTGCATAGCATCATTTAATTCTATTGCATTATCAACGATTTGATTAATTATTTTAATGTCTTTAGACGCTCTAATCTGATTAATTATTGCAGCTTTTTGAGCATTATTAAGTATATCTAATTCTTTAATAATAAATACTTCAGATTTTTGTTGATGTTCTTTTAGACGTCGTTCACCATTTAATTGGTCTTTAGCATTATCTATTTGTGTTAAAAGATGTTGAATGTCATTGATATTGACATTTGGACCGCTATTTTTATTTAATATGCCTTTAGCTTCTTTTAAAGCTTTGTTAAATTGACGTTTTAAATTATAATCAGCGTTTCTATAATTTAAACTTGCTTTAACAGGATTTACTAAGGTTTTAAGCTTATCTCTCAATAATTTCATTTTATCGTTTAATTTTAACGTTGATTGAGTGAGCTGAGATAACTCTGTTAAAGTATTTGCTGAATTTACCTTGTTTGTGACATCTTCAAGTTGTGCTTTATTTAAATCTTTTAATCCTTTTATTAATTTTAGATCTTTGCTCTTCTCAGTTGCAAGTCGTTGTTCACCATTCAATGCATTTTTTGTATCGTAAATGGCTTGACTAAGACCTAATACTTCTTCAATCGTTGCTGGATTTTCTGAAGTTTTAGAACTTGTTGCACTTGCTTGTTGTAGCGCCTCATCAAATTCAATTTGAAAATTCTTATCAGCATTAATATAATTCACACTATTTGGAACAGAAGTTGAATTACTTTCTAGAGTATCTCGTAAGTCTTTCATTGCATTATCTAAATCACTAGCTTTAGATAATGTATTTGCTAAAGATGATAAATCATCAGAGTTGTGAATATTATTTTCAGCAATATGACGCTGTGCATCATTGATATAAGATAAAGATTGTACGTATTGAATTGCTTTAGCTTTAGCTTTTGATAAACGTTGGATACCATTTAAAGCATCTTTAGTATCCTCAATCACTTGTTTGAGTCCCTCAATTTGTATTTCATCTAAATTTTTACCATTTTCTTTTGCAAGTACTTTTCGAGCATTACTTAAAGCATGGTCAAATTGTTGTTTTAAATCTTCATCTGAATTTATATAATTTGAGCTTGCTTGGACAGGAAAAGCTTTATTATTAAGTTCATCTCTTAAAGATTTCATTGCATCATTTAAATCAAATGCTTGATTCACGATTCTAGACAATTGTGCAATAGAATTAGTATTCATAATTTCATCATTTGCATGTGTGAATTGAGCTTTATTAATAAATTTTAAACTATCAATTAGTTTTTCTGCTTTTGATTTTGCAGCTGTTAAACGTTCAATACCGTTAAGTGCATCTTTAGTTTTGAATATATCATCTTTAAATGTATCAATTGCATTGAAATCTAAGTTCTGACCTTGAGTTTTGTTGAGTGCATCACGTGCATTGTTGATAGCTTGAGTAAAGTTATCTTTGCGTAGGTTATCGGCGTTAATATAATTTATACTTGCTTTGGTTGGAGCATAGTTATTAACGATTGCGTTAGCTAATTCACCCATAATGTCATTGAGGTTTGTGCCCTCGTTGACAAGATGTTCTAATTCTAATAAATCATGCGATTGCGTTACTTTATCCTCTAAAGCAGACTTTTGAGCATTGTTTATTTTTTCTAGTGATTTAATATATTCTAAAGCTCGTGGTCTAGCATGATTTAATCTTTCGAAACCATTTAACGATGTTTCTGCATTTATTAATTGTTGTAACGCTTGTTTTGCTTCATTTTGGGTTGCATTAGATTTTTGTATATCTTGTCCATGTTCTAGTGCATCATCATAAGCGATAATTTTGTCGTCGTCGGCTTGTCTATAATTATCACTATTTTCAACAGAATCAGCATGATTAATGAATTGTTCTAATTTACCCATTACTTTGTTTAATGCCAGAGCATCGTTACTAGCAGTAGCGATTTCTTCTAGTTTTGTTGCGTTTTTAACACTTTCTTTCGCAGTTTGTTGTTGTAATGAATTAAGATGTGTTAATTGGTCAATTGTTTGATTAGCATGAACTTTAGCTTCTTCAACTCGCTGATCACCATCGAGGTTTTCTGATGCTTGAGTTAATTGTTCTAGTGCTTGTCGTACTTGATCTAAACTTACATTTGAGCCATTTATTTTATCAATGATTGCTTGAGCATGTGATACAGTTTGGTCTACTTTTTCCTTTTTATCCTCTGAAGCTTCAGTGTAATTAGACAAAGTAGTATCTGTAATCACTACTTGAGTTTTATCTTCAAGTGATTTCATAGCTTCATCAAGGGTTTTAGCTTGTTGCAGAAGTTGTTTAACTTCAGTTCTTAATGCTGCGTGAGAAATCATATCTTTTATAGATTGCTTTTGTGCATTATTAAGATAATTCATATGTTTAATTTCATCATTTGCATTTGATTTGTCATATGATAGTTTTTCTGCGCCAAATAGTATTTTTTCGTTAGCTAGGACATTATCCTTAACAATATCGATTTTATAAGGTTCTAATGTTGGATTTGTTGTCTGATTAAGTAGTTGTTCGGCGTCAGCAACAACTCGATCGTATTGTTGTTGATATTTTGAATCTTCATTTAAATATTTACTATCGTTCAATATATTATTTTTATGAGCAACTACTTGTTGTAGTGTTTCCATAGCTTTATCAAGAGCTTGAGCATTATCTAAGTTCTTTGCAACTTTTTCGCGTGTTGTAGCATTTGTATTCGCATTTATCATTACCTCGCGTTGAGCAACATTAAGATGAATTAGACCATTAATTACATTAGCGGCATCTTGTTGTGCATGAGCAAGTTTCTGATCACCATGTAAGTTATTTTGAGCTGTTTCGAGTTCATGAGTTATGCTATTGATTACTGTTGGATCCATTTCAGGATTTGTTTGTCTATGAATGATTGAATCAACGTGATTTATAGCTTGTTGATACGCCTCTTTTTCGGGTTGATCTTCGTTAATGAATCGACTACTATCTAACACTTTATCTGTATTTTTATATACTTTGTTAAGTGCTTTCATTGCATGATTTAATGATTTTGCTTTTTCAATTGCTTGGGCAACTTCTGTTCTCGTTTTAGCAGTATATATTTGATTAGATATTGAACTGCTTTGTTGTGATGTTAAATCATCCAATTTACTTAATTCTTTATCAGCTAAATCGATAGTTTGATAAAGTTTTTGTTTACCTCTGAGTTGTTTTTTCGCTTGATTAACTTCGTTGATAGCATGCTCTATATCTTCAATAGATAAAGTTGGATTTACTGTTTGATTAAGTATTTCTGTCACATGATCAACGGCGTTATTGTATGTTTCTTGAACATCAGGGTCTTCATTAATATAGTTACTTGACTGTTTGACTTGCTCTTTATCTTTGATACTTTCTTCTAAATTCTCCATAGCATGATCGAGTATTTTTGCTTGGCCAATAATAGCCGCAACTTCAGCTCTGGTAACTGCGTTATTAATTTTTTCATTTAATGCGTTTTGTTGTGCTTGATTTAAGTGCATCAATGTAGGTATCGATTGATGTGCGTTTTGCTTATCAGCATCTAATAATTCAACGCCATTTAAGTCATTATTCGCTTGATTTACAGCATCCGTTAGTTGCTTAATTATTTCTTTATCCAATGTTGGATGTTGTTCATTGATAATATTTTCGACTTCTCTAACTGCGTGATTATATTGCTCTTTTTTAGCATCACTTGCATTAATATATTTGCTCTCTTGTCTTACGGATGATTGATTTTGAATGCTGTTTCTTAAATGCTTCATAGCATCATTTAGAGCTTGAGCACTTTGAAGTTGTTCAGCTACTTTTTCTCTTGTTTGAGCTTCATTAACCAATCTATTTATGGCATCTCTTTGTGGTGCATTTAAATCGTTTAAACTATTAATCAATAAGTTTGCATTTTCTTTTGCTTGTTGTAATTTATGTTCTCCATCGAGTGCATTGATGGCATGCTTTATGTTATTGATTGCATTCTCTATTTCGTCATGAGACATCGTAGGGTTTGCTACTTGATCAATGATTGATTGTGCATGATTAATTGTATCGTTGTACATATTTTGAGGTGTACTATCCTCGTTTATATAATTGTTTGATTGTCTCACATTATCTTGTTGAGCAACGATATCTTTAAGTTTTTTCATATCATTATTTAAAGCTTTCGCTTTGTTATAGATATTATTTACTTGTGAAACTATAGTTGCTTGTTCAATTTCATGAGTTAATGCTTCTTTTTGAGCTTGATTGAGGTTATCTAAGTGATTGACTGCAAAAGTTTTTGAATTTTTATTGTCATTCAATTCACGTTCACCATGAAGTGCATCTTTAGAAGTTTTTACATTTGATGTTGCACGTTCCACCTCTAAAGGATTCATAGTTGGATTAGATGTTTGATTGATTATTTGTTTTACACGATCAACGGCATTGTTATATGCAGTTTGATTACCAACAGTTTCATTGATGTAGTTACTTGTTTGTTTAACTTCATTCTCATCAGTGATACTTTGACGTAAAGTATTCATTGAATCATTTAAAGCTTGTGCTTTTTTAATTACTTGATGTACTTCAGAACGGGTTTGAGTTTGTTGAATTTCTTGATTTAATTGTTCTTTTTGAGCTTGGTTTAGACCAGTCATTTGATTAATAGTATTGATGGACTGTTGTTGAGCTTGTTCTAGTTTTTGTACGCCATGTAAATCATTTTTAGCTTCAGTAATTTTATCAGCAATAGTGTTAATATTAGTTGGAGACATATTTGGATTTGTTTGTTCAGCAACTATGTTTTTACCTCTATCTGTATACTCATCAAAGTTAACTTGTTGAGAAGTATCTTCATTAATATAATTACTCGTTTGTTTTATTGCGTCATTACCAGTTAAAGCATCATCTAATTTTTTCATCGCATCATTAAGTTGATTTGCTAATTGAACTACTTTTTGTACTTCTGGTCTAGAATTAGAGTTTTGAACTTTAGTTTCAAGATTACCTCTTTGCGCTTGATTTAAGTAATTTAACGCATTTAATGTTGCTTGGGCATCTGTCTTGTCGTTAGCAAGTTTTTGATCACCATGTAAATTATCTTTAGTTTGTTTAACTTCATTTAGGACACTTTGAATCTCATCATTTGCCATTACTGGTGTTGGTTGATCATTAATTATATTTTTAGCTTTATTTACGGCTTGATTATAAGCATTTTGTTGTTCAGAATCTTCATTGAAGTACTTACTACTTTGTAAAATTTCATTATTATCAGCAATAGAATCTCTAAGTGCTTTCATTGTATTATTTAATTGTTTAGCACTTGCAATTTTTTCTCCTACTTGGCTTCTTGTTGGTGCACTGAAAATATGATTTAAAATCGTATCTTTTTGCCCGTTCGTCAAGCTATTAAGGTTTTGTAGTTGTTCTGAAGCTTCTTTTTTATCTTCTGATAGTTTATTACTACCGTGTAAATCATTAAGTGCTTGTTTGATATTTTCAATAGCTTGATCTATTTGATTTTTATCCATGATAGTAGGATGAGCAGTTATCAAATCTTTTGCTGCTTGAATTGCATGATTATAAGCATCCTGTTGGCTGGAATCTTCATTAATGAAATCACTATTTTGTTTTACTGTATTGTCATTGTTAACAATTTGTTGTAGTTGATTCATAGAGTTATCTAATTGTTTAGAGTTATTTACGATATCATCTACCTGTTGTTTAGTTTGAGCTTGATTAATTAAATCATGTTGTTTATCTTTTTGTGATTGTGTTAATCCTTGCAAATGTTCGATGTTTTGATTTCCGTCTGACTTAGCCTCTGCTAATTTAGATTGCCCATTTAAATTATTTTCAGCAGTTTTAATCGTTTGAGTTGCTCTATTTATTACATCTTTATTAAGCTCTGGTGGTTGGGTAGTTGCAATAATTTGAGAACCATAATTTAACGCAGAATTGTAATTTGCTTGAAGACCACTGTCAGCATTTACATATCTACTATCAGCCTTGATTTGTTCTTTTTTATTTATTTCAGTTTTCAGTGCTTTCATAGCTTCATTAAGTTCTTTTGCTTTTTGTAAGGCTTCTTGAACTTCTGGTTTGGTTGATGCTTGGTTAACTAATGTTTTTTCAGCAAGAACCTGTCCAGGATTTAATGCTTGTAAATTATCAATTTCAGCAACAGCTTGATTTTTAGCCTCTTGAAGTTTTTGCTCACCATGTAAACTTTCTCTAGCATTTTGCAATTCTAATAAAGCATCTTCAATTGTAGCTTTATCTAAAGTGCTACTTGGAACGCCGTTGATAATGTCTTTAGCTTTTTGAAGTGCATTACTATATTCATTTTGTGCCGCTTCATCTTCATTGATAAAGTCGCTTAATTTTTTAACACTGTTTTCAAGAGCAACTTCATTCTCAAGTTGACGCATAGCTTCATTAAGTGCTTTAGCATGATTTAAATCATTAGAAACTTCAGTTCTTGAAGGAGCAGAGTTAATCTCATCATGCTCGCTTTGTCTTTGAGAATTGTTTAGATTTGTTAAATAGTTTAATTCATTGGTTGCATCTTGTTGTGCTTTTTGTAATTTTTGATCACCATGTAAATCGTTTTTAGTTAAATGAATGTTTTGAATGGCATCTGCTATTTTATTGTTGTTTAAAACATCATCTGTAGTGCCGTTTAATATTTCTCGACCTTTTTGAATGGAGTCATTATAAATATTTTGAACTTGCGGATCTTCATTAATATATTTACTTTGTTGATGAACGTTTGACTGTTCTTCTACGAGTGTTTTTAGTGTGCCCATTTCGTTATTTAACTTATTAGCTTGTGCAATTATTTCTGCCACTTGCTGTTTAGTTTGAGCATGATTAATTAAGTCATTTAATGCTTGCTTTTGTTTATCATTTAAATTTGTTGATTGATTTATTATTAAATTTGAATCTGCTTGATTTTGTGCAAGTTTATTCGCACCGTGCAATGAATCTTTTGCTTGAATGACCTTTTGAGTAATAGCTTGAATATTACTTATATCCATAGTTGGGTCGTTAAGTTGATTTATGAGTTGTTCAGCTTGGCTTACAGCATTATCGTACGCTAACTTTTTCTCAGAATCTTCATTGAGATAGTTACTAGAATTTAGAGTAGCATCCTTATCGGCTATACTTTGTTTAAGTTGTTGCATAGCTTGGTTTATTGCTTTTGCTTCTTCTAGTTTCTGAGTTACTGCAGGTTTAGTTGTTGTTCTGCCTATATCTTGGATTAATTTTGTTATTTGAGCTGAATTTAATCCGTCTAGATTTTGTATTTCATTCTTTGCAATTTCCTGTGCTTGTCTTAATTTATTATCACCATGAAGATTTTGTTCAGCATCATTAATTTCTTGAATGGTACGATTGATATCAGTACTACTTATTGTTGGATTATTTTCTGAATTAATTATTTCCTGACCTTTTGCGATAGCTTGTTCATATGCTTCTTTTTCAGAGACATCTTCATTAATATAGTTACTATTTTGTCTTACTAATGACGCTTTGGCTACTGCAACTTTTAATTCTTCCATTTTTCCATTTAAGAATTTAGCATGACTTAACTGTTTAGCAACATTTGCTCTGCTTGTTTGTTGGTTAATGATGTTTTCCAATGCTTGTTTTTGTGGTTCAGTTAAACCAGTAAAGTTAGTAATTTGTTGTTTAGCATCTGTCTTTGCATCTTGAAGTTTTTGATCTCCATTTAATCCATTTATAGCTGTATTTATATCTTGAGTTGCTTGTTTGATTATTTGAGGATCCATCGTCGCATTGTCTTCACCAATAATGTTATTTATTTTATCTACTGCATGATTATAGGCATTTTGTTGAGCTAAGTCTTCATTAGTATAATTGCTATTTTTACGAATTTGCTCTTGATTCATAATGCTATCTCTCATTGCTTTCATAGCATCATTAAGCTCTTTTGCTTTCTGCAATTCTTGAGCTAAACTTTCTAGAGTTGTCACATGGTTGATGTTATCCTTAACAGTTTGGCGTTGTGGAACATTGAGACTGTTTAAGCTATCTATGTCGTTTAAAGCATTGTCTAAAGCCTGTTTAAATCTGGATTCTCCATTTAATTCGTTATGCGCTTGGTCTATCTTGTTTAATAAATCTTGTAATGCTTTATGATCTAATGTATCTGGATGATTATGAATTAAATCCTCAGCTTCTTTAATAGCATTATCATAATTTTGTTTTTTATCATTATCAGCATTAATGTAATTGCTTAAATGTTGAATTTGATCTTTATCATTTATGACTTTATGAAGTGTACTCATATCACCATTTAATTGTTTAGCAATCTCTAGTTGTTTATTTACCTCATCTCGAGTATCAGCATTATTAATTAACGGTTTAAAATGGTTTTTTTGTTCTTCGGTTAAGTCATCTAAATGATTTAATTGATTATTAGCATCTTGTTTAGATTGAGCTAATTTTTGATCACCATGTAAATTATTCACTGCATCTTTAATATTTTGAAGTGTATCAGCAATTTTTTGTTTATCTAAGGTTGGATTAGATGTTTGATTAATTATTTCTTTTGCAGCTTGGATTTTATCATTATAAGTTTTTTGTTTGTCTGAGTCTTCATTTATGAATGGGCTGCTATTTGAAATTTGATCATCTTGATTCACTTGATCTTCAAGTTGTTTCATAGCTTCATCAAGCGCTTCGGCCTCTTTAAGTTTTTCTGCAACTTGGTCCCTAGATATAGCTCCATTAATAGCTTGTATAAGCGCATCTTTTTGAGGTTGATTAAGATGATTTAAGTTACCAATGGCTTGATTAGTTGTATTTTTGTCTTGCTGTAATTTTTGAGCTCCATGAAGGTTATCTTGTGCTTGTTTAATATTATTTAAAGCATTAGTAATGTCTTGTGCATTTAAGTTAGGATTTGAGCTGTTATTAATAATGTCTTCCGCTTGTTTAAGTGCATTATTATACGCATCTTTTTGTGCAGAATCTTCATTTGTATAATCACTGTTAGCATGAACACCATCTTTTTGCGCAACTTGTTCTTTAAGTTTTTTCATTGCGTCATTTAGTGCTTTTGCTTGCTCAATTTTTTGCTTAATATCATCTCTACTATTAGAAGTGTTAATTTGTTCTCTGAGTTTTTCACGTTGTGCATCTGTTAAATCTGTTAATCCATCTAGTTCTGTCGAAGACGTTTGTTTGTCTTGATTTAATTTTTCAGCACCATGTAAAGCTTGTTCTGCATTTTGAACGGATTGAGTTGCTTGGTCAATGTTTGCTTTAAGTAATTCAGGGTTTTGAGTTTCGTTAATAATAGTTTCAACACGTTGAACTGCATCATCATAGTTTTGCTTAATTTGAGGATCTTCATTTAGATATTTACTATCTGCTTTCACTTGATCTTTTTTAGCAATACTTTGTCGTAACTCACCCATAGCATTATCTAATTGTTGAGCGGTTTGTAAGTTTTGTTGAACTTGTTCTAATGTTGATGCGCTATTAACTAGATTTTTCTCTGCATCTTTTTGGGCATTGTTCAAATTAGATAGATTTCTGATTGTTTGATTGGCATTATTTTTAGCTTCCTCTAATCTATGATCACCGTCTAAGGCATCTTTAGTATTTTTCACGGTTTGTGTTGCTGTAGTGACATTACCTTTATTAATTGTTGGTTGATTCGTTCCATTTATTATATTTTGAGCATTTTGTACAGCTGCATCATATGCTTGTTTCTTAGATGGTTCCGCATTGATGTAATTACCGTTTGAAACAATATTAGTATAATCTTTAATACTTTCTTTTAAGGCACCCATTAAACCATCTAAAGCTTGAGCTTCTGTTAAATCGTGTTGGACTTGCGTACGTGTAGATTCATTATCAATTAAAGAATCTTCCATATGTTTTTGAGCTGAATTCAAATTCTGTAATTGAGCAATCGTTTGTTTAGCACTATCTTTATCGTGTTGTAGTTTAGTATCTCCATGAAGATTAGATTTAGCTTGAGTTACGGCATTTGCCAATTGATTGATTGTATCTGAGCTTAACGTTGCTTGAGTTTCATCGATAACTTGTTGAGCATTATTTACAGCATTGTCATAAGCTTGTTGTTGGTCATGATCCTCATTAATATATTTACTACTATTTTTAGTATCGTTTTTATCTTTAATGCTTTTACGTAAACCAAGCATTGCAGTATCTAATGTTGTTGCTTCTTGACGAATATTTCTCACTTCATCACGTGTTGTTGCTGCAGTTACTTTAGCTACTTCAGCATTTTTCTGAGGTTCATTGAGACTCGTTAAACCACGTATTCCAGTTTCAGCAGCTTGTTGGTCTTGTGTCAGTTTTTGAGCACCATGTAATGCATCTTTTGTAGTGTTAACAGTTTGAGTTAAACGTTCTATAGCTAATTTGTCTAGAACAGGTTGAGCATTGTTGTTGATTGTAGCTTGAGCTTCATTGACAGCATTATCATAATTGTGCTGTTCAGGTTGATCTTCATTGACATAATTGCTACTTTGTTTTACTTGATCAACGTTTTGAACACTGTTTCTTAAAGCTTCCATCGCATGGTTCAATTCAGTTGCTTTGTTTAATTCTTCTTGTACTTTTGTACGGGTATTAGCTGAATTAATTAATAGATTTAATTCACGCTTTTGACCGTCATTTAAGCTATTTAACCCATTGACAGTTTGTGTAGCTTGTTGTTTAGCATTAGCTAATTGTTGAACACCATCAAGATCTTGTTGTGCTTGTTGAACGCGTGATAGCGCTTGTTCAATTGTAGCTTTATTAAGCTCTACGTTTGGTGTGGCATTGATGATATTTTCTGCGTTCTGTAGTGCTTGATCGTAAGCTGTAACTTTAGTCGGATCTGCGTTGATATATGCACTGCTACGTTTGATGTCCTCTTTATTTTGAATGCCATCTCTTAAATTACTCATAGCAGAATTTATTTCTTTAGCTGCAGCTAACTTTTGAGCAACATCTGTTCTTGTTTTAGCTTGATTGACTAAATCTTTTTCGGCGTTGATTTGAGCTGTGTTCAAACTAGATAAACCTTCTATTTGTCTATTTGTGCTTTCTTGGTCAGTGTGTAATTTATTTTCTCCACTTAACGCTGTTTGAGTCGTATTGATTTGATTAATAGCCTGCTCAATTTCATTTTTGTTCATGATTGGATCTTGAAGTTTATCAATAATAGTTTGACCGGCTTGTACAGAATTATCATAGTTATGTTTTGGTTGTTCATCTTCATTGAAATAATTACTTTGTTGGTGAACGTTATTTTGTTGGCCTACTTTATCTCGTAAAGCTTGCATTGCAGTATTTATTTCTCTATCCAAAGTTAATTGTTGATTAACTGCTGGGATTGTCTGCTGTGCTTGAACATTTTCAATTGCTTTTTGACGTTGTGCATCATTTAATGCTGTAAGTTTATTGATTCCAGTAATCGCATTATTTTTAGCTTCTTCTAATAGATGTGAACCTTGTAACGCATTTTGAGCGTCAGTCAATTGTTGTAACTTTTGTTCAATTTCCGATTTATTTAATGTTGGATTACCGATTTCATTAATAATATTTTCTGCTTCTTGAAGTGCTTGATCATACCCACGTTGATGTTCAGTTGAATCATTAATGTAATCGCTACTTTGTTTGACATTAGTCTTTTCAGCTACTTTATCTCTTAATTGTTTCATTGCATTATTTAATGATTTAGCTTCATTAAGATGCTCTTCTACTTCAGAACGTGTATTTGAACCGTTGACTAAGGATTCCTCACCAGATTTTTGAGGGTCATTTAAATAACCTAATTGTCCAATTTCTTGATTAGCAGTTCCCTTATCTCTTTGTAACTTTTCTACACCATGTAAATCATTTTTAGCTGTGTTAATTCGGCTAATCGTTTGATCAATAGTAGATTTATTTAATTCTGGATTGTGTTGACCAGTTATATATGTCGAGCCATTATCAATTGCATTATCATAAGTATTCTTTTGAGTTGAATCCTCGTTAAAATAATTACTTGTTGAATGTATTGCATTTTGATTGTTAACTAAGTCACGTAATGTTTGCATTGATTGATCTAATGCTTCAGCATCACGTAATTTATTAGCAACTTGGTCTCTAGTTTGAGCGCCATTAACGGCTTGATTTTCTTTTGTTTTTTGCTCGTTTGTTAATCCGCTTAGGTTGTTTATTGAAGCAACAGCATCTTCTTTAGCTTTAGTCAGTTTAGCTTCACCGTTTAGATTGTTAATTGCAGAATTAATATTATTAATTGCTTGTTCAATTGTTACTTTATCTAATTCAGGGTTTTGTGATTTGTTTTTAAGCGCTTCTGCACTTGCAATCGCATTTGAATATGCTTGTTGTTGGTTCGCATCTTCATTGATAAATTTACTGCTATTTATCATTTGGTTTTTACCATTGATAAGGTGATTCAGTTGTTCCATCACCTTATTTAGTTCTTTAGCTTTTGCTAATTGAGAAGCAACTTCTGTTCTAGTTTGAGAACTGTTGACTAAACCTTTTTCACTATTTCTTTGCGCATCAGTCAATTGATTTAACGTATTGATTTCTTGATCGGCATTTTCTTTAGCACGACGTAATTGTTCTTCACCATCTAAAGCATTTTTAGTAGTAAGAATCGCTTGTGCTTTTTGGTTAATTGAATTGGCATCAAGAGTGGCTTGTTGTTCATTAACTATTTCTTTAGCATTATTTAGAGCCTCAGTAAAGGCATGTTGTTTTTCGGGTTCAGCGTTAATATAATTACTTTCGTTTGTTACTGATTCGTTGTCAGAAATGTTTTGTCTCAACGTGTGCATTGCACTATTTATTTGATTAGCCTTACTTTGCTCTGCAGTTACATCAGTTCTTGTATGAGCAGTGTTAATAGCTGTTTTAATAGCCTCTTTCTGAGGTGTGTTTAAATCAGCTAATGTATTAAGTGCATTAATTGCTTCCGTTTTAGCAGTTGTTAATTTTTGTTCACCATGCAGTGCATTCTCTTTAGTTGAAATGTTACTGATTGCGTTATCAACTAAAGTTTTATCAAGTACTGGATCAGCTGTTTTATTAATTATAGTTTGTCCCATTGTAATGGAATCATTGTAGGCAGATTGCTCAGGTTGATCTTCGTTAATATAAACACTTGTTTTTTGTACTGTAGGTTGTTTAGCAACTAATGATTTTAACGTGCCCATAGAACTATCTAGTGACTTAGCTTGGTTAAGTTGTTCTTGTACTTCCGTACGAGTTTGTTTACTATTTACCAGTTCCTTTTCTTTAGCTTTTTGAGTATTAGTTAAGTTTGGTAAGTTACCGATTTCTGTATTAGCACTACTTTGTGCTTGTTCTAACTTTTGTTGTCCATGTAAATTCTGATGGGCAGTATTTACTGCTTGTGTTTTTTGATTTACTACGTCACGGCTCATTTCAGGGTTAGATTGTGCATTTATCAATGTTTGAGCATGAGTAACGGCTTGATTGTAAGCTTCTTTTGGACCATTATCTTCATTTATATAATTGCTATTTGCTTTAACATTGTTAACGTCGTTCACACTGTTACGTAATGCTTGCATAGCAATATTCAATTGATTGTAATCTTGTAACTGACTCGTAATATTTGTTTTTGTAGAAGCTTTGCCTACATTTTCTTTAGCTTTGTTACGTTGAGCTTCATTTAGATAAGTTAAACCATCAATGGTTGTATTAGCATCTCTTTTAGCTTCAGCCAATTTGTCATTACCATTTAGATCATTTTTAGTCGTATTGACTCTTTGTGTAACTTTATTAATTTCAGCTGGATCAAGTTGTGCTTGATTAGCATCAGATTGATTAATCAGTTGTTTAGCATTGTTAACAGCGTTATTATAAGCATCTTTTTTGTCTTTATCTGCATTAATGTAATTGCCGTCATGCAATTCATCGTCATAGTTAGCAATAGTTTGTTTCAGTTGAGTCATTGCTGTGTTAACAGTATTAGCTTTTTCTTTAGCTTGATTCACTGAATTGATGTTTGGAGAGTGATTTATAGTATCAGTTAAAGTTTGTCGCTGAGCATCGTTTAAATCATTTAAGGTATTTAAATGATTAAGTGCTTGTTGTTTAGCAACTTCTAATCTTTGATTTCCATCTAACGCAGTTTTCGTACGTTTAACATCTTCAGCTTTTTGATCAATCACATCAGCACTCATTGTCGGACTTTGAGTTTGGTTTAAAATACCTTTAGCCGCATTGACTGCATTGTCATAGTCTTGACGTTTATTGTTAGATGCATCTAAATAATTTTCTTGTTGTTTTTGATTTTCGTAATCTGCAATACTTTCACTTAATGCTGTCATAGATTGATTTAAAGTATCAGCCTTATTTTTAATCGTTTCTAAAGTATTATGATTAGGTGCTGAGTTAACTTGAGCTTTAAAATTATCTTTTTGCGCGTTATTTAAATGACTTTCATTATTAATATGATTGATATATGGCTCTCTATTTAATGTAAGTTGAGAACGTGCAGTGTCTAATGCTTGTTTATGTGCATTTGCTTCATCTGTATTTTGTCTAATTTCAGCTACAGTAGGTTGACCACCTAAAACTTTAGATATTTTTTCAAGGTTTTGTCTAGCTTTTGCTAATTTATCATTATAATTGTTAAGCGAATCTTGAGTCATGCCGTCAGTATCTGTTTGTTGGTTAATACTGTTTTCTAATCTATTTTTAGCTTCTTGAAGTTGAGTTTTGTCTGGAACAAGTGAAGTTCGAGCATTTTGTAAATCTTGTATGACTTGTTGTGCATTAGCAACGCTCTCTTTAACTTGTTCTACTGTCGGATTACGTTTAAGTAATTTATTTACTTTGCCTTTTTCTATAATTGCTGCACTTAAGCTATCATTGTAATTATCCACTGAATCTTGAGTCATTCCATCTGTGTTAGTACCTTGATCAATTTCATCTTGAAGTTGTCTTTTTATTTTTTCTAAAGGTTGAGTATCAACTTGTAAGTTATTCTTAGCTTGTGTTAAATCGTTACTGATTCGTTCCGCTTCTGCTTTATTCGTTTTGATTGCATTAACATCTGGATTGTTCGCTAAAACGTTATTAATTGTGTTAATTTCGTTTTTAGCTATTTGTAGTTTTTGATTATAATTTGCAACAGATTGCTGAGTCATACCATCTGTACTAGGTACCTGGTCGATGTTATTTTGTAACGCTGTTTTAGCGGTTTCTAATGGTTCTTTATTAACTGTTAACCCGTTAATTGCTTGAGTTAAGTTTGTAGTTTGCTGATTGACTCGGTCTGTTTCAGTTGTAATTTGTTGTTCATCGGCATCGCCGTTATTAATTAATGCTAAAGCAGTGTTAGATTCATTTTGGGCTACGCGTTTAGCGTTTTGATAAGCCTCTATAGATTGTTGTGTCATACCATCAGTTTGTACAGTTTGATTAATTTTATTTTCTAAATTTAATTTTGCAGCTTTTAATGCATCATTATTTGATAGCGGTTGAAGTTGATTAATTGCTTCAGTTAATTGTTGATTCAACTGATTTACTTGTTGTAATGCATTATTTACCTCTTGAACAGTACGTATAGGTTTTTGTATCACAGCGTTGGCATTATCTTTAGCAGAAGTAATTTGTGTTTCTAATGATTGAATTGCTTTATTATATGCATTGATACTTCTTGGCTTTTTATTATTTGTATCGCCTCTTCTGTTTAATTGTTGAACTGCTGTTTGTAATTCAGTAGTATCTGCAGTTAATTGCTGTTTAGCATCATTCAAATGTGCTAGTGCTTGTTCAACTTTAGATTTCTCGTCTGAAATTTGTTTTGCAGTTGCATCGCCATTGTTGATGACAGCTTCTGCATTTCTGATAGCACTTTGAGCCTCATTTCTCTTAGCTTCATAGTTATTAATAGAATCTTGAGTCATACCTGTTGTTAATGGTTGATCATTAACTGATTGCTGAAGTTGATTTTTAGCTGTGACAAGTGCACTATTATTCTCTTTATTTTGAAGTATATGAATCGCGTCATTAACTTTAAGTTGTACAGCTTCAACTTTTTGTAATGCTTGTGCTACTTCATTAACTGAAGGGTTACTATTTTCAAGAATTTGATGTGCTTCTGATTTAGCGTTATTGTATTGCGTCTCAATAGCTTGTCGAGCAGCTTGGTATTGTTGAATACTAGCAGGTTTTTTACCATTTGTATCAACATTTTGTATTAATTGGTTATAAGCATTTTCCAATTGAGACTTATCAGCACGTAAATCGTTTTTGGCTTTGTTTATTGCATTAATCGCTTGATTTACTCTATTTGTTTCGTTAGTAATTTGTTGCTCAGTGGCATCGCCATTGTTAATGATTTGTTGAGCTTTTTGTATTTCATCTTCAGCTTCACGTTTTTTTGATTTATAGTTATTAGCAGTATCTGTTGTCATGCCTTGTGTTGGATCTACTTCATTAACAATTTGTTGAAGTTGTTGTTTCGCTTGAACCAATGCATTATTATTCTCTTTATTTTTAAGCATTGCTATCGCTTTATCTAATTCAGGTTGAACAGCTTTTATTTTGTTTAACGCAGCAGTCACTTGTGATACTTGAGGATTGTCATTTGTTAAAATACTGTTTGCTTCATTTTTAGCTGAATCAATTTGAGTTTGAATACGTGACTTAGCTTCATTGTATTTCCTGATACTTGCAGGCGTTTTACCGCTCGTATCAATATTTTGAGTTAATTGATTATATGCATTTTGAAGTTCCTCTTTATCTGCTCTTAAACCAGTTTTTGCATTATTTAATGCTTCTAAAGCGCGTTCAACATTTGTTTTGGCGTTAGAAATTTGTTGTGTAGTCGCATCGCCATTATCGATAACTTGTTGTGCTTTTGATATTTCTTGTTGAGCAGCTTGTTGTTTTGAATTGTAATCATCTTTAGTTTGTTGCGTCATACCTTCTGTTGAAGGGACTTGGTCAACTGCCTGTTGAAGTTGTTCTTTGGCTCGAACTAGTGCACTATTATCTTCTTTATTTTGTAAAAGTGCTCTGGCTTCGTTTAATTTTTGTTGTACTTCTCTTACTTTATTTAGTGCATTGTTGACATCAGCTACACTTGGATTTTGCTCTTTTAAAATGCGATCTGTATTTGTTTTAGTGCTGTTCAATTCGTTACTAAATTGTTGATATCTTTGATTGTACGCAGTGATAGAAGCTGGTTTCTTATTATTTAAATCCGTTGGTTGAATCAACTGATTATATGCTTGCTGTAATTCTTGTTTATCAGCTCTAAGCGCTGATTTGGCGTTGTTCAATTCACTGAGTGCTTGCTCTACCTTAGATTTCTCATCAGACACTTGTTGTACACTAGGTTGAGCGTTTTCAATAATTTTATTTGCATTTTGTATAACTTGCTCTGCTTTTTGACGTTTAGCGTTATAATTTTGAATTGTTGCTTCAGTCATACCAGTAGTACTTGGTTGATTATCTAGACTTTGTTGCAAAGCAGTTTTTGCATTAATCAATGGTTGTTTATCAACAGTAAGACCTTGTTTCGCCTGTGTTAATTCATTATTGATTTGTTCCGTCTCAACTTTGTTTGTTCTGATAGCATTAACATCTGGATTGTTAGCTAAGACATTATTAATTGAGTTTATTTTATCTTTGGCTTCTTGTAGTTTACGTTCATAGCTTTGTACAGATTGTTGCGTCATACCATCAGTGCTAGGTTTTTGGTCAATATTTGCTTGTAACTGATTTTTGGCAGTTTCTAAAGGTTCTTTATTAACTGTTAAGTGATTGATTGAATTTGTTAATTCAGACAGCTTTTGATTTAATTTTTCTATTTCTGTAGAAACTTCTTGATCAGATGCATCACCATTATTAATAAGAGTTTGTGCAATACTAGATTCATTTTGAGCTTTTATTTTAGCTTGCTTATAATTCTCAACAGATTGTTGAGTCATACCGTCTGTTTGAACGGTTTCATTAATTTTACTTTCAAGTCGATTACGAGCTTCTTTTAAGCTTTCTTTATTCGCTAAAGGTTGTAATAAGTTAATTGTATCTGTTAAGCGTTGGTTCAATTGGTTTACTTCATGCAATGCATTATTTACTTCTTCAACAGAACGAATAGGCTTATTGATGATAGTATTTGCTCTATTTTCAGTCTGTGTAATTTCAGATTGTAGCGAATGAATAGTATTGTTATAAGCACTAACACTGCTAGGCTTTTTGTTGTTTGTGTCGCCTCTCCTACTTAATTTCCGTACTTCAGTTTTTAAAGAAGTTGTATCTGCCGTTAAATGTTGTTTTGCTTCGTTAAGTGCATTAGTTGCCTCTTCAACTCGAATTTTATTTTCTGTTATTTGTTCAATAGATGCATCCCCATTATTAATAATAGTGTCAGCAGAACTTGCTATATTTTGTGCTTCTCTACGTTTTGTTGTGTAATTATTAATAGATTCTTGAGTCATACCATTTAGTGATGGTTGACTATTAATCGCTTGATCTAATTTTTCTTTTGCTCTAACAAGTTCGCTATTATCTTCTTTATCTTGAAGTATATTAATAGCTTTTGTAACCTCTGGTTGAATTGCATTTATCTTACGTAAAGCATCTTCTACTGCATTTACAGTAGGGTTTGTATTTTCAAGAACATTATGTGCTTCATTTTTAGCGGTATTATATTGGTTTTCGATATTTCGTCTTGCAGACTTATAGTTTTGAATACTAGATGGTTTTTTACCATTGGTATTAACATTTTGTATAAGTTTATTGTATGCAGTCTGTAATTCTCTTTTATCAGCTCTTAAGTCATTCTTAGCATTTTGTAATGCTTGTAATACTTGCTCTACTTTAGATTTTTCAGAAGAAATATCTTGAGCAGTAGCATCTCCATTATTAATAATCATGTTCGCTTTTTGTATTTCATTTTGAGCTTCTCGCTTTTTAGCGTTGTAATTATTAATTGTTTCTTGAGTCATACCGTGTGTTGGATCTGTATCATTTACTGCATTTTCAAGTCTGTTTTTAGCATTGACTAATTCTGTATTATTTTCTTTGTTTTGAAGCATGTTGATAGCTTCTGTTAATTTTGGTTGAATAGCTTTGATTTTGTTCAATGCTTGAGTTACTTGTGATACTTGTGGATTATCATTACCTAAAATTCGCTCCGCTTCATTTTTAGCATCATTAATTTGATTTTGTATTCTGGCTTTGGCTGTTTCGTATTGACGTATACTCGCCGGTTTTTTACCATTGGTAGATACGTTCTCAATTAATTTGTTATATGCAGTCTGTAACTCATTCTTATCAGCTCTCAGATTACTTTTAGCATTAGTTAAAGCTTGCATTGCTTGCTCTACTTTAGATTTTTCAGAAGTAATTTCTTGAGTTGTAGCATCCCCATTATCAATCACTCTTTGTGCAGATGTAAGTGCTCTTTCAGCTTCACGTTGTTTGTCATTATAATTATTAATTGTTTGTTGTGTCATACCTTGTGTTTGAGGTATGTCATTTACAGCGTCTTGTAAACGTTTTTTAGCTTGTACAAGTTCTGAATTATTTTCTTTTGGTTGAAGTAAAGCAATTGCTTGATTCACTTTAGGTTGAACAGTATTTATTTTATTTAAAGCGTCTCTAACTTGTTCAACGGAAGGATTGGTGTTTCGCAAAGTACTACTTGCATCCGCTTTAGCTGTATCTAATTCTTTTCTAATATTTGAAATGGCTTCATTATAGCGTCTTACAGATGCTGGCTTTTTATCATTTGTTAAAACATCTCTATTTAACGTATCATAAGCGCTTTGTAACTGTGACTTATCAGCACGTAAGTTGCTTTTAGCTTCAACATAATCTCTCTGTGCCTGTTCAACTGTGTTTTTAGCATCATTAATTTGTTGGGATGTTGCATCTCCATTATTTATAACGCTATTTGCATGTTGTATTGCTTGTTCAGCTGCTTGGCGTTTATTTTTGTAGTTCCTTGTGCTATCTTGAGTCATACCATCAGTTGAAGCGGCTGGTTGAATCGATTGTTGTAATTGTTCTTTTGCTCTCACAAGTTGACTATTATCAGCCTTGTTTTGTAATAATGCTTTAGCTTCATTTATTTTATTTTGTGCCGCTTGAACTTTAGATAAAGCTGAATTTACTTGTTGAGGTGTTGCAAATTCTGTGCCTATAACTTGGTCAGCATCACTTTTAGCTGTATTAATTTGTGATTGAGCACGATTCATAGCTTGATCAAAGTTTCTGATACTTGATGGTGTTTTGTTCTCTTTACTAATTTCTTCATCTAGTCGACGACGAGCATTGATTAATTCGGTTTTATTAACTTTAGTTCTAACAGTCTCAGTAGCTTCTTCAGAACTTCCATCACTGTAATAAATAACTACTGGAATATGTGATGTACTACCACCAGCTAAATTTGTTGGAAGAGCGTTTCCTTGTTTAATCGCAACTCTATTTTTATTTGGCACTTGAACCGCATTATTAATATCATCATTAGTCACATTTTGACCCTGTTCTTTAACAATTTCATTGATTGTTAAAGTATGTTGCGCAGGTGCTTGAATTACAGTAGGATTTGTGTTTTCAGTGTTACCCTGACCTGCTTTAGGAGTTATTGTAATTTGAGAATTAGGTTTAATTGTATTGGCCGAAAATACAACTTTACCATTATCCTGATTGAACTCGACATAATTTGGTTTATTATTTATCGTCCATTTGCCGTTGTTATTTTTAGTAATAGTGAATGATTTTTGTGTTTCATTGCCATTTAATTTTTCAGTGTAATTAATTTCGACACGTTCAGTTGGATTTAAAGAATTACGTGAATTGTCAGGTAATATATCGAATGTTCCATTATCATAAGTATGAGTTGCTACTTGTTCAGGTTGTGGAGCTTTGACAATATAAATTTCACTAGTTGCTGAAGTACTTATAGTTTCTCCGGAACCTTCAGTCGCTATTGCTTCTATTGAATCCCCAGGTCTAACTGCTAATCGACTTAAAGATATAGCAGTTCCGTTATTTGTTGGTCCGATACCATTTATGTCAGGTGACCCAGTTTCAACAGTCCAACGACCATCATTATTTTTAACAAATGTAGTTAATTTATTTCCATTTTTATTAATAACAATCTTATCTGCAGATGCTTGGATATAATCATTTGTCCCACTTATTAGTATATTACGCACAGCACCAGGTGTTACTGTTACATCACCAGTTTTAGACTGAGTTATGGTTGGTTGATTAGGTTTAGCATTTGTAACTATAAATTTAGCTGATTGTGATGTTTGCCAAACACCCCAGTTGCTAGGATTAACGACATCATAAGTACCAGTTTTAACAAAAGGAGTTCTAGTATATGCTAATGATTGCCATTGATCACTAGTAGTTCCTGTACTTTGCTGGTTCCAATAAAATTTCCAACCATCTATTGGTAATCCCTCTCCATTTTCAAGATGTTTGTAATAGCCTGCCCATGTTCCTTTAGGGAATGTATCTCCTACTTGAATTTTGTAGATAGGTTGAGTGAAATCAAAATTATATACCCACACTTTAACAGGAACTTCTAATGGTGTAGATATGCCAGGATAATTAACAAGTGCAATTAAATTTTGTACACCGGCTATGTTTTTATCAGGTTGACGATTGTCTTTCCAAGAAGCTGTTCCTCCAAGACGGTTATTATTTTCAAAAATAATATAATTATAAACGTCAGTACCATTGGTTAAGTTTCGTCCTTTTTGATCTCTTACTGGATTCTTAGCTGTAACTGTTGGATAGATTGTTATTGGAATATCTACAGTTCTCGTACCTTGATGATTAGGTAGAGTAACTGTAACAGTTTTTGTTGTAGTACCGATGTTGTTTTTCCAACTATTAGGCTCCTCGTTCCATGTAAGAGTAGAATGGGCTGGTATATTACTTATGAAACTATTGAAGTCATTAAAATTATAGTTTGTACCTTTAATTATTTTAATACCATCATTTTTAGCTTGCATGCCAGCGGTAACATTTACTTGATCACTGTTTTCTGAAAAAACACTTATATCTTCAGTTGTATTTGAAGCAATTCCACTACTATTTTGTTTAGTGTACGTTACATTATTTGTCATTGAGGTTTTAGCAGTAATATTTCCGGTTGGTAGAGTGCCTTGAATTGTTACAGTAGCTATACCATTAGAATCTATAGTTGTATTTGTATTAGGAATAACAGTTCCATTTGATTGATATAGAGTGACTTGTGCATTTTGTGGAACATTTCGAACTAAAATTTGTTGACCATTTAATTGTCCTTTTGAAATCACACTATTACTATCAATAACAGGTTTATTTGGTTTGACTTTGAATAGTACATTAACGTTTTCAGTTTGGCCGTTTTGATAAACTACCGTAACTGTTTTAGTAAATGAACCTGCATTACGAGAACTTGGTGTGCCTGATCCTTGGGCCCATCTGAAGTCCATATGTTCTGGCCAATATTGATTTACTGCTTGAACAAAATTTCCTGGATATGCATCACCTGATGAATTAAATCGACCATTGATAGTTGTTTCATATATTTGCTTTGGAATAGATTGACTAAGTTTGTAAGTCGTATCTTTTCTAATTGGTGTTGTTTCACCATCAAAGAATATTTCAGCGTGTAATGTTAAATCTCTACCAATTTGATTACTATTTATATCGGGTCCCTGATTATTAACCCAAACTATTCTCGCATCAACTGGACCTCCCGTTCTTAAACTAAAGAAATCATTTGGGGAAGTTCCTTTGCCGGTTGGAAATTGTTGTCCTCTTACTGTTGTTCTAGTAGTAGGTACAACTTCTAATAACACATGTTTAACTGGAACGGTTATTGTATTAGTTGTACCATCAGAAAATGTAGTTGTAACATTAACTGTAGCATTGTTCCCACTTCTATTTACTTTACTTACAACTTGACTACGAACGTCATTATTTGACTCATTGACATAATTTCTTGTACCTAAAATTTTAGTCATGCTGAGTGAAGATTTTACTCTATTTTGATCTTCAATTGAAAGGTTAGCATTGTTTTGAATATTACTAATTCTCACTGGTGTTTGATTACTTGATGAAGTTGTTATTCTATATTTCTCGTTTAATGGTTTTATATTTACTGTGAAAGAAACAATACTTTCATTTCCACTTTTATCTGTGGCTTTAACTTTTACAATTTTATTTGTGCTATTAGTAACATTAGGAGCCTGACCTACTAACTCGTTGTTGTTTCTGGTCATAGTAATTGCACTATCACTTGTAGAAGCTACTGTATTTAATCCATAATTATCATTTACATTGATAGTATTTTTAAATGTTTCACCAGAATATACCGTATGATGGTCGTAATTACCTACAGTTATACTAGGATTTACTTTATCAGAAGGCACAAAATAAACATTAATCACGTTATTGGTATTGCTTAAATTTTGGCCTAATTTTTCAATGTAACCTTTTGGACTGTATGGTGCTAAGTATAATTGTGCCTTATAGATAACACCCATAATACCATTATTTGCCGCATTAGCTTTAACAACTTTATCAATATTAAAAGCGGATGCCCCATTAGCTTCTGGAACTTGACCATTTACGATAGAAGAATTTTTTTCATTATATATAACGTTAGAATGACTGACTTGACGTCCACCGTAACCATTATCTGGTTCTACTAAGTCTAATACTTGAATAGGATTTGAGTTAAGTAAATAAGATTTCTCGCCATCATCTCTAATTATAGATTTAGAATACCCATTAGACCCTCGTTCTGCTAACTGTTTTTCATTACTATTGATATTTGAACGTAAATTTGAGTTTTTAGCTGTTGCTTGAAGTAAAGTTAACACGTCATTAGTATTTATTTGTCTACCTAATGTTGCATCATATTTATAAATAAGTGATTTATGATCTGGTGACCATTCTAATCCACCATCTGTATTTCTACCTTGAATCTTACTAGAAGTCCACGAAATGGTATAATCATCCCTTATATTAACCCAACGTAAGAAATTCATATTATTGAGATTTGATGAAAACTCTTTTATCAAATCGCCCTTACGTATAGTTACTGTCACACTACTAACATTTCTATGGTCAAAGTTATTCGAAACAGTGATATCGTTATCGTTTAAATTAAGTCCAGAATTAGCTGCTTTAAATGCTTGTTTGATTTTATTGATTTCATCATTAGTTAAATTATAAGTACTAACTCTATATACACGATTATTACCAGTAGGTGCATTAACCTCTACTATTTTAAGTTTTAAATTAAGTTCTTGTTGAGTCTTATGATAAGCATTTTTAGCATTAACTCTATAGTTATAATTTCCAACATTGAGTCGACTAATTTCACTCGATGAAGGTAAAGATCCAATAGCTGATATAGAGGTGAAATCTCTATTAGGTAAATCCGAACCATTACTTAATGAGAAATATTTTCTTAAGTTTGGACCAATGGTATAGTTTTGTCCTCTAGCAATAGTGATTACTGCTTCTTTTTTATTTGTATTACCATTTTCACTGAAAATGGATTTTCTTTCGGGCTCATATGTGATTACATTTTCAGCATCAATAACATCTACAGAACCATCTCTATAATAAAATGTAACATCGCCGTTTACTCCAGCGAGTATTGGGTTATTTTGTAATAAATATGATCTTATATTAGCATTTGCTTCACTTATTTTTCTTTTTACCTCTTCTCGTTCGGAATTAGATAATGAAGAAGGGTCTGTCACTAATTGTAGTTGATCTCTAGATAATCCGACTGGATTTAAATCATCAGCCAACTTACCAACATTTAAAATAAAGGTTTTAGCTGGATTTGTTGTATTTCCAGAATTATCGGTTGCAGTAATATTGAAATGATATGTCGTATTATATGCTTCATTACTAGGTATATTACCAATTAACTTAAGCGTACCCTCAGTATTATTATTAGGATTGATTGTAAAGGTTTTTGTCCAACCTTGAGGTAAATTGACGTTTACATCTCTTAAACCTGAACCGCCAGTATTATCAGTGACTGGAAGAGTAATTTCTACATGATCTCCCCTGTAATACTTATGAACTAGTCCTGCTGGTTCATTAATTGTAGGTGGTGTTGTATCGCTACTAAACGGAACGCTATTACTAAAGTTTGATTGTACATATTGATTGTAATAAACAATTGCCTTTAATTCACCGCTTAATGGTAGATCTTTAAGGTAGTCTGATGAACGGAATGTTAAGACCCCATTTTTACTTGGATCATTATCATGGTATGCTTCTGCAACTACTGTGTAGTTTTCAGGGACAGTATATGGATTTATTTCTGGATCATGATCACCATCGGTTCCGCCCATCACAAGTTTGATTTTAGCAGTAGTATCATTTGGTATATCTGTTACTCTTATTTCAGGCTTGTGGTTAGGATTTCCACGTAATTCATTAGCAGTTGTAATGATTCTTGGTGGAGTTGGTTTTGATCTAATTTCAAATTGTTCTACTTTATCACCAAACTTAACAGTGATGAAATAATTTCCTGGATCAATATGACCAACAAGAGCTAAGTTTTTTTCAGTAGCATTATTTGTTCTACCCACAGCGTTTTGTAATGTAAGCGTGTTAGGATATCCTGTAATAGACCATTCACTATCTTTAATTGGTTCATTACTAGTAAGTTTGATACGAATCTCTTGTTGATAAGGTAATATTCCTGATCCTACAGTGTTATGAAGCGTTCCACTCATTATTTGGAAAACACCATGGCCCGCTCGTTTCGATACTGAAAATTCCTTTCTATTTTGTTTTTCATTATCGTGATATAACTCAATTGTATGTTTTAACTCAGGTTTTACATATAAATTTACTGGTAAAAGAGTTTCAGGGTTATGATGGCTATCTTCAACATCAAAACCTACAAGAAATTGAATTGGACGACCTGAACGTGCTGCATTTTGAAGATTTTCTTGTGAAAAAAGTTCTTCAATTTGATAGGCATTCATTGCATTAGCTCCCTGCCATCTTTCCTGATTATACGGAAGATAAGATGGATAAATACCTAGGACTGTACCAGTCACATTCTTTACATAACTTAATGGGTCGTATACCGAATCAATACTTCCGGAACCGTCACTATCCAAAATAGGAACATCAGTAGTTCTCTGTAATGTAGGATCGAATTGTCTGATTGTTCTTTTTAAATGAAGTGTACGATTTTTAACTTGGACATTTGACTGTACTCGATTTCGATAATTCTTATAAGGTTCGACATAGAGTTGGTTATAGTTCGTTGCTTGTCTATATTCACCAGAACGCGCGCCAGCAGCATAATACAATCTTGCAGTTGGAGCTCCTTGAGTTTTAAATGAAATACGATAACTTACATCACCACTACCTTTAAAACTATATATTGTATCTAATCCTCTTATTTGATCTGGTTTCTCACTATTTAGCAATGCGAAGTTTTCATCGCCATAATATTTATTAGTTTGTGTAGCGCCTTCTCTGTCGAAGTATAATTCTCCCCCTCTAGCAAAGTCAGAAAAATTATTAACACCATCATAAAATGCATAATTTGTAGCGGAGCCATGTTTAAAATCATTCGCTACGCTAGAATTAATAGCACCTGCTGATCTCCAAAATTGAGGTAGTGGTGCACCTGATCCAAATCCAACGCCACCAGTAGATGTACTTGAACCATCACGGTTGATAATAGTGAAAGTTACTGGACCAGTTGGTGTTTGATCACTTGGAAGTCCAAACCAATAGTACATATATTCATGCCCTTTATGATTACTATTAAATAAAATATCCCATTGATATCCATCTTTAAGTCGTTTTGTAGTGATATAAGCATTACCTTGTACATCAGAAGCACGTAAGATGTTCCTAGATCTTGGTAAATTATAAGGCCATCTTCTATTTGAAGCATGGAAGAAAGTACCAGGAGGGAAACCAGAATCATCATCGTCTTTTGAAACATAATATTCAGTTCTAGCATCTAAGTAATCGCTTCTTGATGAACGATTCTCAACAACACTTCTCGTACTTCTTCTACCACGTTTTTCTGTAGTAGATCGTTGTGATAACGTACGTGCAAGTTCTAATGCTTTCTCTAATTGTTGATATGCCGAAACAAGCTGTTCTGAAGGAATATTTTGATTATTACCTAGTAAGTCATTGACGTAGTCAAAAGTAGATTTGACTTTTTGATATTCTGTTGCATCCGCACGATCTCTATCAATCATTCTGTAATTGTGATATGATGCGTCAAAAAAAGCTTGTAATGCATTTTTATCTAATGGTGGATGTACTTGCTGCGATTTATCTTTCTCTTGTAGATTCTCTTTCTCTTTGTCATTTTTACTTGCTCGGCTTTCTGCAAGTACATTTTCTGTTAGTTTATGATGTTTATTTTCAGAAGCATTCCCATCGCTATCGCTTACTATTTTACTATGTGCTTGCATAGTACTATTATCAACTTTCAATGGTTCGTTATTCATATTTGCTTCACTATGCGATTGATTGATACTATCATCCGAAACATTTGTAGGTAATTGTTGCGATGTTTCATTAGTGTCTTTGAATTGATCCGACAGTCGTGCATTTGCTTGATTTTGACTAGTTGATGAACGTAATGATTCAGTCTTCCCACTAGAATTTTGTTTGTTATTTTCGATTTCTTGACTATGCGTATTCGAATCATCATCATCTGTTTGATTTAATTGTTTAATTAACTTTTGATTTTGATTCAACTCGTCGGCACTTGCATGGTTTGTATTGATACCCATGAACACAAGTGTTGCAATCACAGTAGAAAATGTTCCAATTGCGTATTTTCGAATACTAAATTTTTGTAATTTATCACGATTATTCAAAGCTATTGCCACTCCTATTCTTGATGTTTTTTCTTTGTTGTTTGATGTGATTTGAAAATTATACGTTTTTAATGTTGATAATTTTGACAATGAATAACTCATACATTTGCTCAATAAAAAAGAGCAGATGTTCCGACCGTTTAATTTCGGTTTGCTCTTCATTTATCACAATAGCATTTTTAACAACAATTTATTTGTTCTAAACAATAATATCACTTTAAGATAACCTGTCTCTTATACACATCTGACGCTGCCGACGACTCCTTACGTGTAGA